>QLAH01000120.1_pt1 | contig 68030 bp, 63 predicted proteins | sample 4693081 | NCBI WGS metagenome assembly QLAH01 (sample SAMN09425401, study PRJNA476045) | Lake water metagenome, whole genome shotgun sequencing project.
GTTCACAAAAGGTTAGCCGGTTTGCAACTGTTTTCTGTTAAAAAACAACCCTTTTTTCGGGTTTTCTTCCATATTAGTTGCACATTCCTTCGGAAAACACCCCCTTTTTCCGAAGCCCGTTCGAACAAGTATCGAACATCAAATCTAGTCAAATGATGTCAAATCGCGTCAAAAGAAAAGGTAACGTTCAGTTAAAAAAAGTTGCCTTGGTAAGCAGTATAAAAGGTGGTAAAGTGATGTTGGAAGCCCTTTTTTTTCGGTCAAATAAAAATTTTTATTTTTTTAACCTTTTTATTAATTTTACGGTAAAAAATTGTAAGAAATGAAAAGAATTACATTATTCATTTTAGTGCTTTGTTGTGCCCAATTCGGTTTTGCACAACAGTGCAGGTGAAAGGTCGCGAATTTCCATTTCATGTTCGTCACAACAAAAATCCCTAACCATTACCTCCTAATTTATTATCACAACTTGTATTTAAAGGACAAAAATAAGGTTGTGATTCTATGGGACATTTGATAATCTTCAGAAAACTCAAATAAACTTCTTTGTAATCTGATAGCACTCAAAATGGAAATTTTGTCAGTTAAGTTGTATCCAACTCCAAAATCTAATAGAGCACTAAGATCAAAAGGTTTTATTTCTAATTGTTCCTTTTCGGTTATTTCTCCAACTATATTAAAAGATTCATCGGTCTTAGGATACTTAAAAGTAGATCTTACATTGAATGCGGGAACTAAACCAAGGTCTCCAAAGGCATACATTTTTTTTCCTGCTTGATAGCCAATCTTTAGGGGTATTGATAAATAATGCTGATGATGGTAATTGGTAATCAATCTTTCCTCAAAATTGTTAAAAATAGCCGTGTAGTTAAGATTGAAACCACGCTTTTCATATAAAATCTCGGCTCCTATTCGCAGTTTTTTATTTGTAATAACTTCAAAAGTTACTCCGGTACTAAAATTATTTTGTGATGTACCGATTAGATCTCCATTACTTTTTACGTCATTCCAACTTAATCCGTATTTATAACCTACATAATAATTTTGAGCATAAATTTTATAACTAGAGCTTGCAAAGATTAAAAGCAACAGTATGATTTTTTTGTTCATATAGTTTAATTTATTCATGACCTTTACCTATATTGATTCATCTTAAATTTGTTCAGTTAAGGTTTTTGCCAACTTCAGACGGTGAAAAAACCTCGCCATCCTTCTCACAAATATAGTAAAAACTTGTAAGAAAAGAACAAGAACAGTATAGTTAGACATGTTACAATCTTAAATTCTCGGCAAAGGAATTTCTTTTCATCAGTTTCAAAGAATCCAGTTGGTTGTATACCCTCTGAGCTGAGCTGGGGAAGCAGAGCTCCGAAAAAGTATTCCGACTTTGCTGGGCAGGGCAAGGGGATAAAGGAGACTTTGGGGACGATGGTGACGTGAAGGGGTTTTAGTGAACATTATTTTCAAGCTCCGATGTTAAAGAAATTGGGAGAGCGGGGAATGTAAGCATGACTACTTTTAATGTTAGTGAAGTTTCTTTCGGTTACTATCTGGATTCTAAGAGGTGTAAGAGGCTCTCCTTGTCAGTTTCTGGCAGGGCAGTCTACTCGATTAGCTGTTGTTTTTCTTTTTCGCAATAATTGAATAAACCATCGGGATTTTATCTCCCAAATGTTTAATTCTGAATTTTTTGGGTTCTACTTCAATCGTATTGTTAAAACAATTGTAGGGCGAATAATCGTATTCATCAAATTGATTAATTTCGAGCCCATTTTTTATCAAACTATTGATTACCTCACTCAAACCGTGATTCCACATTACATATTCATTTGAAATAGCTGCATTTTTGTCCGCATAAGTTCCACTTTCTGTCTCAATTATTGCACCTGAATTAAAATAGCGATAAAATATTTTTTCAAAGTTGTCATTAAACATCCAAACCACCGGATGAAACTCTACAAATACAAATTGTCCACTCGGTTTCAGGAATTTAGATACAATTTTAGCCCATTTGTCTAAATCAGGTAACCACCCAATTGTTCCATAACTTGTAAATACAATGTCGAATTGTTTGTCTAACTGATTCGGTAAATCATAAAGATCACAACAGATAAATGTAGTAATTGAATGGGTTTCTTTTGCTATTTTTATCGCACTTTCAATAGCTTTATCCGATAAGTCAACGCCTGTCACACTTGCTCCAAGCCGACTTAAAGAAATGGTATCTTGTCCAAAATGACATTGTAAATGCAAAATGGTTTTACCCGATACATCCCCAAGCAATTCTAATTCAATACTATTCAAGGAGGTTTTTCCTTTTAGGAAATTGTCAAGATCATAAAATTCTGATTTCAAGTGTGTTTCCGTTCGATTATTCCAAGATGCTCGATTTATTTCGATATAATTATTTTCTTTATTCATTTTTTAAATGTTTATAAACAGATGATTTAAAAGCGATTGCTATTCATTCAAATTTCTAAAATCATATCGTATCGATGCATTCCGATTTCATAGTAATCATTTGTTATTTTTGTTACTTTAAATCCGTACTTTTCAAAGAAACCAAATGAATATTGTGTCGTATCAATGATTACAGGAAACTTTGGTTTGAGCAATTTTATTTGTTCAATTCTATAGTTCAATAGCTTTTCGCCATAACCCATTTTATGAAAATCTTTATGAATTAATCCCCAAGCCAATGAAATGATTCCATTATTGTCTTTGTCTCCAAACCCACCACAACCAATTGTTTGGTTATTATAATTAATTACATAAAATTGAGTGTTGTTATTGTCGCTTTCAAGTCTTGTTAAAAAGGCTTCGAAGTCTTGTATCTCTTCATTTGTGAAATACATAGGGACATTACTCTTAAAAGCATTTATGCAACCAAGTCTGTCCGTATTTAAATATTTTTTTATTTGTATTTCCATTTTTTTTTTGACAATTTACTTTTTGCAAAGTAGTAGCTAACGTCAGATTGTGAAAAAACTTCCACAATCCATCAAACAAATATAACTAAAAACTTGTAAGAAAAGAACAAGAACAGTATCGTTAGACATGCAACAATGTCAAATTTTTGGCAGAGGAATTTCCGGTCATCAGCTTCAAAGTATCCGGTTGGTAATATACCCTTTCAGCCGTATGATTTATAATGTTTTTTGGTGTTCAAGAGGTATAAGAGAAACCGTTATTCTCAAAGCAATATGTTGATGAAAAGACTTCTTTTACATGTTTTATATCATAGAATGCAGAGCAATGTGCTTTAAAGAAGTCATAGGGGAGCAAAACGGTATTTAGTTCACAAAAGGTTAGCCGGTTTGCAACTGTTTTCTGTTAAAAAACAACCCTTTTTTCGGGTTTTCTTCCATATTAGTTGCACATTCCTTCGGAAAACACCCCCTTTTTCCGAAGCCCGTTCGAACAAGTATCGAACAAATACCGAACAAAACTCCAAGAAATTATAAGAAAATCGTCAAAATGACTCAAACCTATTCAAATCCTGTCAAATCCTGTCAAATCTAGTCAAATCGCGTCAAAAGAAAAGGCAACGTTCAGTCGAAAAAGTTGCCTTGATAAGCAGTACAACAGCCGGAAAAGTGATGTTGGAAGCCCTTCTTTTCTCCAATCTTGAAAAAATTTTTATTTTTTTGGGACTTTTATGTATTTTTACGCTTAAAAAATTGTAAAAAATGAAAAGAATTACATTATTCATTTTAGTGCTTTGTTGTGCCCAATTCGGTTTTGCACAGCAATATAGGCAAATTCCCGCCTCTCATGTACAACACCCGGAGTTGGGAAAACATCCCAAAACATCCGGTTTTCAAGAGGTGGCTTATGAGTTGGTGCATTTGCGAACACAACATGCCAAAACGTATTTGAACACCAACAAAACCCAAACTACGGTTCAATCTGCATCGCCTCTTCATTACCAAGATGAAAACGGATTTTGGTTGACCCGTGATTACCGCATTACGCAACAAGGGCAACAGCTGGTGTATCCCGCTCAAGACCCGTATGTTCAGTTCAATTCCACTACTCGCTCGTTGTCGCTTTTTCATTCGAATCACGAAATCAAGTTAGGCAAAGAGGTGCAGTTTCTTTTTGTGGATGCCAATAATCAACTCCTCAAAAAAATGGAAGGTACAACCCCTTCACCAACTGTAGAATCGAACAACCGTTTGCACTTTCCTAATCTTGTGCCACACCTCGACAAGCAGTATACGTTGTATAATGAAGCCATCAAGAGCGATTATATTCTTCAAAACAAAGCGTCATTTCCTGCTTCGTTTAACCGATTCATTATTGCAGAACAACTGGAACTTCCCACCGGTTTTTCCTTTAAAATGGGCTATAATGCGGCACAAAAAATCAATCAATTGTTTATAGTAGATGCCAACGGACAAACCGTTTTTACGTTTCATCACCCAATTGTATCTGATGCTAAACCCATTGAAAAAAAGTTCAAACATACGCATGCACCCTATGAAGCGATATATGAAGTGATTCCGCAAACGGGCAATCGCTATACCATTCAAACCATTGTAGAAGCGTCTTATTTAACCGCACCGGAACGCGTGTATCCTATCACTATTGACCCGGTGATTACCATTGAAAATAGCAATGTAATTAACACTTGCTTTGCACCAAATTACCAACAAAATACCTTACAAGTAGCTGTTCCGGATGGACAAACGGTTTTATATACTGACATTAACTATGATTTTATAGCCACCGCTAGCTCCGGAGCATGGGTTTCAGACCAACGAAGCTTTGTATCAGGACCAAATGGACAAACCGCAGTTTTTTCAGGAACAGGTGATGAGCCCGGTTCTTTTACGTACACCATTAACAACAGTGATATTGCGAATGTAACGTCAACCGGCACGATTGCTTTTACGTTTCATTTTTCACGTGTGTGGGGTGGTTTCGGTTGTAATGCTACCTTCAATTTTGTCAACCGAAGAGAAATCAGTGTAACGTATGGAACATTAGAATTTGGTGATGGCCCTATTTTTATCAATGAATATTCGGCGTCCAACAGAAGTTTTACGGATGGTTTTGGCAGAACCGAAGATTGGATAGAATTGTATAATGCCAATCCGGATACTTTTTTTAACTTGTCCGGTTATCATTTGAGTAATGATGCAGCAGATCCTACCAAATGGCAAATACAAAACGGTGTGATTCCACCGAATAGTCGTATTTTGGTGTATTGTACACGAAGAGATGTTTCCTCAGGGACGGTTTTGTATGCTAACTTTAACCTGACCCAACTGCGTCCTGATCAAATTGTGTTGGCCGACCCTAACGGAGTGGTTTTGGAATCGCATGAAATGTTTGTTACCCAAACTAACCATTCCTACGGAAGAAGTACAGACGGTTCCGGTACATGGCGAGTGTTTACAGCTCCAACCCCCGGCGGTGCCAACTCGGGAGGATTTACTACCTATGCCACAAAACCTACTTTTAACGTACAACCCGGACGATACCAAGGTCCAGTGACCTTTACGTTGACTTCTACCGGAGAAAATGAAGTGATTCGTTATACCACAAACGGTTCAACACCTACTTTAACTTCTCCTTTGTATACGGCACCTCTTACATTGAATGCTACTACAGTGGTTAGAGCTCGTGCATTTAGTGCTAATCCAACGGTATTGCCCGGATTTATTGAAACCAATACTTATTTTATCAATGAAAATTCTACATTACCCGTATTTTCATTTGCCGGTGATGTTGATTTATCTGATTTATTTGGGGGTAATCAGGATTTACGTCCTTTAGCTCATTTTGAATATTTTGAAAACGATGGAACGTTCATCGATGAAAACATAGGTGATTTTGATAAACACGGTAATGACTCTTGGAGTTATCCACAACGAGGTGTTGATTTTGTTTCAAGAGATGACCACGGTTATAAAAGACGATTAGAACATCAATTTTTTGAAACAACCAATCGAACTCGTTTTTCCCGTTTGATGGTAAAAGCCGGAGCAAGTGATAATTATCCGTTTGAAGAAGGAGGAGCTCATATTCGTGACCCCTTTATTCAAACCTTATCACAAAAGATTGGATTAGACTTGGATGAAAGAAGTTCTACTCACATTTCTTTGTTTGTAAATGGAGCCTATTGGGGCGTTTATGATTTAAGAGAAAGGGTAGATGATAACGACTTTACCGACCATTATTACGGACAAGATCACACGTTCAATGGTAGTGATGTTTATCTGCAATACATTAAAACATGGGGTGGAACAGAAGCGGAATATGGTAACGCTCCGGCCATTTCAGACTGGATCAGTTTAGTGCAGTATGTTCAAAACAACAATATGGGCGAAGCTCAACATTTTGACTATGTAAACAGTCAACTTAACATCAACAGTTTGATCGACTACTTTGTCATTAATTCGTTTGTGGTGTCAAGGGATTGGTTGAACTACAACACCGGTTGGTGGAGAGGATTAGACCCCAGTGGAGAAGCCCAAAAATGGCGATACACCCTTTGGGACATGGATGCCGCATTGGGCCATTACACTAATTTTACCGGTATGCCGGATGTTTCCGCCACAGCCGACCCATGTCAAGTTGAAAATTTGAATGTAGGTGACGGACACACGCAAATTCTTAGAAAATTAATTCAACAGAATCCTACTGCCCGTCAAATGTATGTTACTCGCTATGCCGATTTGTTGAATACCACTTTGTCTTGTGAAAATGTGTTGCAGCTCTATGACGAAATGATTGCTGTTATTGCTCCCGAAATGCCCAGACAAATTGCCAGATGGGGTGGAAACATGCAAGAATGGCAAAATAATGTGCAAGATGCCCGTCAATTCTTAGCCACCCGATGTGCGTATTTAATGAATACAGGAATAGGGGAGTGCTATAATTTAACCGGTCCTTTTGCTACCACTTTTAATGTGCAACCCGCAAACACCGGAAGAATAAAAATGAATTCGGAGTGGTTGGCGAGTTATCCGTTTCAAGCTCAGGTTTTTGGAAACATTGAAACCCTTTTAAAAGCGGAAGCCAATCCGGGATTTGTGTTTAGCCATTGGGAAGTAGATGGAGCGGTGATTCAACCGAATAATGAAAATCCGGATATTGTTTTACAATTATCGCAAGCTACGCAGGTTACGGCCCATTTTATTGATCCTACTCAAACGGGTGATGATTTGATTTACTATTGGCATTTTAATACTTTAGATACCCCGGCAGATGTGACTACCATTGTAGCTGATTACAAATTAATTCAAGAGGCATCCCCTTTAATGACTTATACCGGAACCGGCGAGAGAGATATTGATTCCAACAACGAAGGTTCAACAATTAATTTACATTTGGGCGAGGCCGCCGGAAGAATCGCTAGGGTTCGTAATCCTTCTGTCAACAGAAGTTTGGTATTTGACCTGCCAACAACAGGTTATCAAAACATCAAATTTGATTATGCCGTTATGCGAACCAACCAAGGGCAATTGAAAAATATTGTTTCCTACAGTTTGGACGGTATCAATTTTACGCAAGCAGGATTAACCACTACCGAATTTGATGTACTCACGACTTTTAATTTGGTTCAATTGGATTTTACCGCAATTCCGGGGGTAAACAATAATCCTAATTTTAAAGTAAGGATTACATTTGATGGCAATACGGTTGCTTCCAACGGAAATAACCGATTTGATAACATCACGTTAAAAGGAATTCCGTTGCCGTTAAGTGTTGACAACCCAACGATCACCCAGTTGCAATTGTTTCCGAATCCGGCCAAAAATGAAATCAACCTGATTAGTGCACAACCCATTCAAAAGGTGGAGATTTTTACCCTTTTAGGACAATCTGTTTCAAGGTTTACGGTTGATAACACCACCCAAACAACGCTACCAACTTCGGCTCTTTCAGATGGCATTTATTTGTTACAAGTGAGTGGTGAGAATTGGAATGATACGTTTAAATTAGTGATTAAGAAATAAACGTTAGGTTTTAAAGAATTAAAAAGGAGTTCGCTGATGAAAAGTGAACTCCTTTTTTTGTTTTATGTCATAGAATGCAGAGCAACGTGCCATTGAGTAGACTTAGGGCAGCTGGAGAGCATTCGCAGAGCAACGTGCAAACAAAGAATACTTAGGAGAACGTGGTTGCGGACTAAAGAAGCCAAAACTTTCGATTAAGCACTGAACTCAAAGATACAAAACAAACTTTAAATTAAGCCCAAACCCCGCAATCTTGCAAAACCTGTGTTGGCAGTAGCTTTTAATACATTTCTATTGTTGCATTATATAGCAATTGTCCTATGTTTTGCATTCCTAAATCGGAAGGATGAGCAGCAACTGCGCTATTATCAAACAAACCCCAAGCATAATTATTTGAATTACTTCTAAAATCTTGAAAAGAAATGTATTTATAACCATTTTCTAATGCTATTTGCTCATGTATGCTTTCCTTAATTTCATTTTCCCAAACTATTCCTGTAATTATTACTTTAGTATTTTGTGTTTTAAACAAGTTTATCATATTGTTTAAGGCTGTGTAATATTCGGTTGTGTTACCTACATTTTCTCCTAATCTAACTATTAAGATATCATAAGTCTTAGATGTTATATCAACAAATTCATTAAGATTATACGTAAAATCATTCTCCCATACAGCTATATTTTTGGAATTGACATCAACGTAGTTATATTTATTAGATACTTGTAATAACTTGTTGTAAACATGCAAAAAATCTTTTTCTGGAGAAGTAGCAGCCATACCCCAATCTCCGTACCAACCAATATATGATGCAGGAGAATGTCTTAATATTGAATTTCCTACTATAAGAACTTTAATGTCTTTTTTAATTGCTACATCTTCCTCATCTTTTGAACAAGAAAATATAAATAGTGATAAAAGGATAAGAAGTGTTTTTTTTATTGAATTCATTTGTGTTTTTTCGGTTAAAGTTACTGCCAACGTTTCGCGGCTTGCTCTCAGTGGCGTTGCACCAACACCAAGCCATTACAAATATAACAAAACATTCCATTCAGCAGTGGATTTTCCGTAGGAAAATCCGGAAGTAGTCATTGAAGCAAACCGCTGTTGTAGCACGTTTTTTATTCAAAATTATTTTCGGTTAATATCAGCTTGTATTCTACTTCGTCCATTGAAAAAAGTCCGCTTTTCAGTACTCTATATTTCCAATTTTTTCGGTCAAATATGTCTTTAATCAATTTTTCATTTACTTTTCTTATAATTATTGTATCAATTCCATTGAGGAAATCAATTCCCTTATCGTGAGCATTTCCAATTTCACCATATTGAGTAATTATTGATTCCGTATAAGGTTTCAATTCGACCGTTTTTACAGAATCCTTTTCGGTTATATTTCTTTTTCCGTAATCCAATATCGACTCAATTTTCAAATCAGATTTAGTTCTGTTTTCGATAACATATTTATTTACAACTCCTGGGTCACAAGAAGTAAAAATCATTAAAATCAGAAGTAGAATTATTCTTTTCATTCGGTCTTTTTAAAATGTGCTACAACTTGTATATATCCGCAAGTTTATGTAACTTTTTTCAATTTATATCAGAAAAAAAATTGATTGTACAGTTCTTATTCTGTGCTGTGGTATTTTTTTTATAAAGATATCCTTCACCCATCAAACCTTTTTACGGATTCCCGTATTGCTCAAAAAGATAAATGGGGGTATTCTTGCCAACCGGCAAATTCGTTTTTGGAAATACTAAGATATAAAAAAAGTGATTTGTTCTTACAAAAAGTGATAATTTTTAAAAATTCACTTTCACAAACGCATTCGGGGTCAGTTCTAATGAATAGGTGTTTACTTCTTCAATGGCTGTATTTTCGGGGTTAATGCGGTAAAAACGATTGATCGTGTTGCGTTGGTTTAGGAGGTTCAGCACCGAAACGCCCAAAAAGAGGTTGGTTTTTTTACCCAACGCCACCGCATACGAGGAGGAAAAGTTCACTTGAAAATAATCGTCCAGGTTTTCAGCATTGGGTAAACTATAGGCAATTGCCGGGTTGTCAGGAGTAGGAAAGATAGGGGTATTGCTCAACGGAATCGTGTTGGGTCGCCCGGTAAACCATTTGCCACCCAACGCCAATTTGAGTTTTTTCCATTGATAAGTAGCTCCCAACGCTAGGCTGTGATTCACTTCAAAATTGTTGGCAAACTGTGGTGGAATGTAGCCTTCAAACGTATAATCGTTGTTGTTAAAGCTGTAATTGAACCAACCGGTAAATTGGTCAATCTGTTTTTGAAGGAGTACTTCCACACCATATACTTCGTATTGCCCAATCACTTTTACAAACTCCAACTGGTTTTGAAAACCTTGTCCGGAACTGGTGATGCCCTCCACTTTTTTATAAAAGACTTCGGGGTGAATGAGCCAATTGTTCTTACGAAACACCATACCAACCGACGCTTGATTGCTCTTTTGAATCGGGATGGTTGCATTGTTGGCCAACACCCAACGGCGTTTTTCTACGCCTAAAAAGTCTTGTTGTAAATCGATAATTTGCGAAGCGGTTTGGTTTTTTTGTTCCGCTGCAACTTCCACTTTTAAATGGTCGGAAAGAGCATAATTCAGATGCAAACGCGGTTCAATCAACGTCATCGACCATTTGTCGAAATAGTTGCCTCGAACGCCCAATTTGGCGTACAGTTTTTGGTTGGGCGATTGGTATTCTAACTCGGCAATTAAAGCGTGACTCATCAAGACTTCTTTCACCGTTCGGGTGAATTGAGGAACGTTCACATCATCAAAACTTCTGATTCCGATTTCATTGAACTGATAGCCATTGTGCAACGTGAGGTTTTGATTCAATTTGTGACTGTTTCTCAATCGAAAACCATTGTCTAAAATCGTGTTTTCCTGCACCAATATCTGATTGTCTTCTACCGATTCGTTTCTGCCTTCCAACTGATAATTGGAACTGTACACACTTATTTCGGTTTCGTTTTTGTCGTTCCATTTGGTTTTCCACGTCAGGTTTCCGCCAAAAGTGTTTTGGTTCAACCTACTGTTTTTGGAAATCAACTGCGAGTTGGACAACGTACTTTCCGTATAGGTCAACGCATTGGAAATGGCAATTCCATCGATGAATAATTCACTTTTTTTACCAATTTTTTGTTGGAATTGTACGGTAAAATCATAAAAGTAAAAATCTTCTTCGCTTTCGTAATTTACGTCTTGATTGTTGGTTACATCAATCACTTCGGTGTTTTGAAAAATACGGTTGAAGTAATTTGTATACGTCGGCGAATTGAAAACATCCGTGAACGATCTTCGAGCGGCAATTTCAATGCTGTTGTTTTTTCCGGTTTTGATACGGGAGGCAAATTCGGCATTCAGCAAATTCATCCCTAATGTTGAAGTGTTTTCTTCGGTAGAATTGCGAGAAGAAATATCAATCACACTCGACACACTTTCGCCATAAAAAGCAGAGCTGCCGTTCTTCGAAATTTGAATGGTATGAGCCAGATTAGGATTTAATGCGGAGATTAACCCAAAAAAGTGTCCGGTTTGATAGAGTCGAATCCCGTTCCAAAGGAATAAATTTTGGTCATGGGTGCCGCCACGCACATTGATATTGGCAATGGTTTCATCGGCACTTATGATGCCGGGGATTTGCTGCATGGTTTGCAACACATCCGGTTCCACCAATCCGGGAAGGATTCCGAATTTCTTGGGTTTGATTTCAAAGGTTCCATTTGTTTTTTTGCGAATACCTACCGTCAAATAAGCATCGGCTACCACTTCTTCCAGTACCTGAATGGCGTATTGCAAAAGAAATGTGGGACAATTTTCCACATACAAATCGTTTATCAAAACCGATTGAGCTTGGTAATTCACATGACTGATTTCAATTGGATTGGGCGAAACCACGGGCAGTTGAAAAAAGCCTTTTTCGTCGGACAACACAAAGGTATTCGTACCGGAAATGCGAATGGTTGCATTGTAAATCGGTACTTTAGAATCGTTATCCAACAAATACCCACAAAGCGGTTTGTCTAGTTTTTTATTGTTGGAAATGGTAATCAATCGGTCGCTTACAAACTTAAACCGAAGGGTTGTTTTACTTTGGATATAGTCGATTTTTTCTTCTAAGGTTTTTTTTAAAGCCGGAGAAGGAAGTGTATACACTACAATTTCGTCTTCGATATAGTTAAAAGTGATTTGGTGTTTTTTTTCTATTTCGCGTAAAATTTCTTTTAAAGGCATAGTGTGTCCGAGCTCCTGACCGGAAAGGTCAAAAAACCATAAGAAGAGCAATAATAGGGTTATTCCCCCTTTTTTAACCTTCATTCACTATTCTAATCGATAGGTTGAATCATTTATTTTCGTCATTTTTAAATGATACGTGGTCGCAACAATTTCAAGAGCAACGTCAAGGTTATTCATCGGAATGGTTCCGGTAAATCGTTGTGGAGTTGCTTTTCCTTTCATTTGAATATCGATGTTGTATTGACGCATCATTTCTTCCAAAATAGCCGGAAGTTGGGCGGCAGTAAACGCCACTTGTTTTGAAAGCCAGTCCGGTTCGGTTTGTACGGTTTGGTCTGCCACCACTTGTTGACCGTCTTCAAACGAAACCGTCATTCCTTTGGTTAAAAGTAGTTGAGTGTTTTGATAGTTTACTTGTACTTTTCCTTCAAAACACGTCACGTCTAAGCGATTGTTTCGGTTTTTTACATTGAATTGGGTTCCCAATACGGTCACTTTTCCCAATGCGGTGGCTACTTCAAATTTTTTTCCTTTGGCGACTTTAAAATAGGCTTCTCCATCGAGGGTTAATTTGCGTTCGTTGTTCCAGTTCCATTTTTTGTATTCTATCTCCGAACCCGAATTGAGTAATACGGTTGAATTGTCGGGTAACAAAAATTCTGTTGTGGAACCATTTAAAGCATATTCCGTGAAATTTGCAAAATTTTTCACGGCAAAGGTAATTCCGAAACTTAAGATGACAACGGCAGCTATGCGAAGCACCACTTTTTGAATGGAAATGCTTTTTGTTTTTTTCGTTTGTAAAATATTTTGCAACATTTTATTTTCGTCAAAATCTGGTGTTTTGAGTTCAGCTGAATAGTGTTTAATTTTTTGGTAAAGTGCAAAATCTTTCGAGGCTTCAAACGCTTTCAGTTCTTCTCCTTCCAGTTCATTGTTCAGCCATTTTGCTAAGTGGTAATTTTCTTCCATATCATTGGATTTTTATCTATAACAGTTTGGATTTCAAAAACCCTACTTAAAATAATCAAATTCTTTTCTTAATTCCAGAAGAGCTAAATGCATTCTTTTTTCAACGGCTTTTACGCTTATACCAAGAATTTCAGCAATTTCACTGTATTTTTTTCCGTCAATTCGGTGCATTAAAAAGCAAGTGCGTTGGCCTTCTGTTAATTTATCGATAGCCTTTTGCAGTTTAACTTTGAATTCATTTTCTTCCAAATGAAAATCCGGACTTTCAAACGTTTTGTCTTGTTTTGGGACGCTTTTAGCATATTCCAACACTACTTTTTGATGGGCAATTTGATTGAGTGTTGTATTGTTAGCGATGGTATATAAATAGGATTTTGCTTTGTCTAGAGGAACTTTTTCGCAGTTTTCCCAAAGTTTGATAAAGGCTTCTTGGGTTACATCTTCGGCTTGCTCTGCATTACCGAATTTATAATACATATAATTTCGTAAGGCTTTTACGTGGTTTTTGAAAAAGTTATTAAAAATGACTTCTTCACAAATTCCTGTGAGTGATTGATTATTCATTTATGATAAAAAAACTTTGTGAAATTATAAAAAAAAACTTAGGTAGGTAGGGTAATTTGGATTTAATTTGTTTTGTATTTAAACAAGAGTCTGATGAGAACATTTTTACTTTTTTTGAATGTAGTCATTTTGACAGGATTTTTTAGTTCCTGTCAAGAAGAGGAAAACAAGGTCATACAAGATACCACACAAAATTTGAATAGCTCTTCGCCGGTTAGTAAATTTTTGTCAAGGGTAAGTCAAAATAACACATCAATAGATAACATTGTAGATGGAACGAGTGTGTTTAGAGTTAAATTACCGGTGACTATCAATTTGAATGATACTGATTTAACGTTGAATGATGTTTCGGATTATCAGGAAGTGGAAGACTTAAAAAATGCTTCCAATTCTGATGATGACATAGTGAATTATCAATATCCGATAACGGTATCATTACGAAATTTTCAAGAAATTGTAGTAAATAGTTCTTCACAACTAGCACAAATCATCCTTCAAAATGACGATATTAATGACATCAGTTGTGTGTCAATTGTTTATCCTATAGTAATCAATCTTTATGATAGTTCAAATCAAATAGCAGATACCATAACTCTAAATAGTGATGCTCAGTTGATCAATTTTTTAGTGAATTTGAATCCTGCAGTTTTTTATGCGATTAATTATCCCATCTCGATTATAAATCCGGCTAGCCAAACGGTTGTAGTCAATTCAAATCAAGCTTTAGCTGATGAAATTGAAGGGGCCATTAGTCAATGTGGAAGTAATTCGGGTAGTAATGATGATTTTGTTACAATCATAACCAGTGGTACATGGCGGGTTTCGTATTATTTTGATGATGAAGAAGAAACAGCAGATTTTAATGGTTATGTATTCACGTTTAATACGAATAATGCCATTCAAATAGTAAAAAATTCGAACAGTTATACCGGAACATGGAGTTTTTATGAAGATGATGGGATTGATGTTTTTGACATACAATTTAGTGACCCAATTTTAAATGAATTAGGCGATGACTGGGAGTTATTAGAGTTTTCTTCTACTTTGATTCAATTGAAAGACGATGGAAATGATGAATATTTAAATTTTTCTAAATTATAATTGTGTGAAAGATGAAAACGTTGCTCCAAAATTTTATATACGGAAAAAATAATTTCATTTATTTTTTAACACAAGCGGTGATTTGGGTGTTTAACTTTTTGTTGATTTACATCTTGTTTTTTTAGTTTTTACTTCGTAAAAAAGTATTTATGAAAGGTATCTTGAATTATTTTGATCCTGATTTATTATCTCTATTTGAAAAAGAAGGTGTCATTAAAGATATTCCTAAGGATACTGAGCTTATCAGAGACGGTCAATACATTAATTCTATTCCAATTGTTATCCGAGGGTTGGTAAAAGTTTTTACGAAATACCACGAAAAAGAATTCCTACTTTATTATATTCAACCGGCTGAAAGTTGTGTGTTATCATTTATTGTAAGTAAAAAAAATGAGCCGAGTACTTTTTTTGCCAAAACTGAGGAAGATAGTGAAATTTTATTGTTACCGGCCTCAAAAGTGCAGGAATGGATAAAAAAGTACCCGCAATTTAATGCTATGTATTTTAATTTGTTTAATGAACGATATTTCGATTTAATAGACACCTTAAACCATGTATTATTTGATCGGTTAGACTCAAGGTTGTATACTTATCTAAAAGAAAAAAAACTTATTTTAAATTCTTCCGTTATTGCTATATCTCATAAAGATATAGCTTTTGAAATGGGTACTTCAAGAGAGGTCATTACTAGAGTTTTAAAAAAATTAGAAGCAGATTCAAAAGTACTTCAAACCTCAAAAGGTATAGAAATTTTATAGGTGTGACTTTTGTCACTTTTTTTAGATTTTAGTTGATTTACCTTTACAAAAGTAAACCAATTAAAATCAAATCGTATGAAATCAAATGTAGGAACCACAGACAAATTAATCCGTGTTATTTTAGCAGTAGTATTAGGTACACTTTATCTAACCAATACCGTTACTGGTGTTTTAGGTATAGTGTTTTTAGTTTTTGCTATTGTGTTAATCATTACAAGTTTAATCAGCTTTTGTCCTTTTTATCCATTATTAGGTATAAATACTTGTGCCATTAAAAATAAAAAGTCGTGAAAAGATTTTTACAACTATTATTTTTCATTTCAATTGCTACACAGGCACAAGTAAATGTGGAATGGTCGAATTATCCGGGTGGAGTTTCAGTTGCGGTTAATTCATCACATGAAGTGTGTTCAGTTAATTGGGACTACAATCCAGCCGGTGATATTACCTTAACCAAACGAAATTCATCCGGTACTGTTTTGTGGAGTTCAACTTATGACAATACCGACAATACGAGACATGAAGTGGCTACATGGATAGCAACTGACAGTCAGAATAATTGTATTGTATCCGGGACCATTCGTTCGGGGTATTCCAATCCGGTGAATGCTGCCAGCCTTTTAATGAAGTATAATCCTGAGGGAGAGTTATTGTGGCGTGTAGTTTATGAATCTTCTTTTGAAGGTTCGTCAACTAGGAAAATTTTGGTTGATTCATCCGACAATATCTACGTCCTAGGTTTAGGAATGGGATCAAATGGAATGGTTACCAGAGTTAAAAAGTTTAATTCGAATGGTGAAATGCTTTGGGCGTATTATGATGTTAACGGTATAGGTTCGCCAATCAACTGTAAATTTACACCGGATAACGCATTAATTGTTTCCGGCCGAAGTATAACAGGAATAATTAATGGATATTTGAAATTAAGCACCGAAGGCACATTACTTTGGAGTAAAACAGGAATAACCAGTCCAACTGTTGGTGATCTTGCCGGTGATGCTTTTGGCAATACGTATATCATTAATGGCGAGAATGTAGGTTCAAATGCCGGAAGTGTACTTGAAAAATTGGATACGAGTGGTGTTTCCATTTGGACACATACTAATGTTATGGCAGGAAGTAAGGTAGAAGTAGGTTCAGACCATCAACCCATTATTAGTGGCTTTCCAAATTCAGGAACAGGTGGAGCTGCCTTTATGAAATATACTTCTGAAGGGGCTGTACTTTGGCAAAATCTAAATGCTGATGGTCCAGAAATTCTACTTTTGCATGGTCAGTTAAAACTAGATGCGGCCAACAATGCCTATTTATCTGCCGGAAATCTGTTCAACATGGCTATATGTAAAATAAATGCTGACGGAACAAATGGTTGGGTAGGTTTAGTTTCGGGCAGTAGTCAAGCCAGTTCATTTGTTATAGATACTGATAACTCTGTTTATGTAGTAAGTGGCACGACAGCCAAATTAGGTCAAAGCCCACTGAATGTTGCCCTATTTGATTCTGCCAGCTTTATCATTTCTCCAAATCCATTTGCATCAAGAATTGATATTTTGAATGAAAATGATGAAGCTATAAAATATGTATTTATTTATGATTTGTATGGTAAATTAATTTACAAAGGAGATTTTTCGGGGTTGACAACCAGTTTGTTTTTACCGGATATTTCAAAGGGAATTTATATCATAACGATTGTTAATCAATATGGGAAACGATATCAACAAAAGTTGATTAAACAATAAAACAAAAAAAAGCTGCATTTTCGTGCAGCTTTTTTACGCATAGTAGGTTAAAAGTGGTATTTGGAAACTAACTAACTTTAATCGTCTAATAAATCGGTGTATTCTTCAATTTTATTTTTGATGGTGTTGGCCAAGCTTCGGTTTCCATCATTGTCAGTTGGACTAATTTCGATTAAACCGTCACCATTATCATCGGTTGCATTGGATAAATCAACGTTGGCTAAAACAGCGTCTAAGTTGAAGTTTATCACTAAAGTGGCTGAGTTATCAGCAATTACTAGGTTTTGTCCGGCATCTTCATAATCAATTTCAAAATCCTCATCAATGTTATGCCAAAAGATGAAAGGAGTTGAACCAATTGTTCCTTTTATTAAAACCGACTTGTTAAATAATTCACTGTTTGAATTGTTGTTTCTTGCCATTTTGAATTCTACTTCTTCATAAATTCCATTTGGAATATTGATGGATGTAATGGTCGTTTGTCCACTTAACAAATCCAATTCAAACGGTCCGCTCAATTCGAATTCATCGTCATCGCCATAAAACCCATCTCCGTAATCATCATCATCGTCATCATAAAAATCATCATCCAATTCGAATTCAATTTCCTTTAAATTAACTTTAAAGTCAGAAATAGCAACAGCATTTGCACTTCTTCCTGTATTTCCTGAATAGCTGGCTTTGGCCACTATACGAAGATTATCATTTCCGTTTGTTGATGAATTTTCATCATTTGAACAGGAAACCATAACTATTCCTGCAAAAAGGCCTAAAAGAATTTTTTTGTTTTTCATAGTGAGTTATATTTTGATTTATATGTTTAAAACAATCTACTATTCATTTACCCTACCTCATTTTAAAAAAAAATTACTTCACCTCATTTTTTGATGCTTATTTGCTTTATGTTATCTTTGCACTTCATTAAAAGAAAATCAGATTTATGTTCAGTAATTTAAGCGATAAATTAGATAAAGCTCTTCATATATTAAAAGGTCACGGTAAAATTACCGAAGTAAATGTAGCTGATACATTGAAAGAAGTACGTCGAGCGTTATTAGATGCCGATGTGAACTTTAAGATTGCAAAAGATTTTACCACTACCGTTAAAGAAAAGGCTATCGGTCAAAACGTATTGACCTCGTTACAGCCCGGTCAATTAATGGTTAAATTAGTGAAAGACGAATTAACCGAGTTAATGGGTGGTTCTGAAGTAGGAATTAATCTTTCCGGACATCCTACGGTTATTTTAATGTCGGGTTTACAGGGTTCCGGTAAGACGACTTTTTCGGGTAAATTAGCCAATTTTCTAAAAACTAAAAAAGGGAAAAAACCCCTATTGGTAGCGTGTGATATATACCGTCCGGCAGCGATTAACCAGTTGCATGTGGTGGGTGGTCAAATAGGAGTAGAGGTGTATTCAGAACCGGAAAATAAAAATCCGGTGGAGATTGCTCAAAATGCCATTAAACATGCCAAAGCCAACGGATTTAATGTTGTGATTGTGGATACGGCAGGTCGTTTGGCGGTTGATGAACAAATGATGAATGAGATTGCGAATGTACATCAAGCCATTCAACCTCAAGAAACCTTGTTTGTAGTGGATTCCATGACCGGACAAGACGCCGTGAATACTGCAAAAGCCTTCAATGACCGTTTGAATTTTGACGGGGTAATTTTGACCAAGTTAGATGGTGATACACGTGGTGGAGCTGCTTTATCGATTAAGTCGGTGGTAAACAAACCGATTAAATTCATCGGTACTGGGGAAAAAATGGAAGCCATTGATGTATTTTATCCTTCCCGTATGGCGGATAGAATTTTGGGAATGGGTGACGTTGTTTCCTTAGTTGAAAGAGCTCAAGAGCAATACGACGAAGAAGAAGCCCGTAAATTGCAGAAGAAAATTGCCAAAAACGAATTTGGTTTTGATGATTTCTTGGTGCAAATTCAGCAAATCAAAAAAATGGGTAACATGAAAGATTTAGTGGGCATGATTCCCGGAGCAGGAAAAGCATTAAAAGATGTGGAAATTGAAGATGATGCGTTCAAACACATCGAAGCAATTATTCATTCGATGACGCCAACAGAAAGAAGCAAACCGGCTATTATAGACGGAAAGCGAAAAATCAGAATTGCTAAAGGATCCGGTACTAAGATTGAGCAAGTAAATCAATTGATGAAACAGTTTGATCAGATGAGCAAAATGATGAAAATGATGCAAGGAGGAGGTGGAAAAAACCTAGCCAGAATGATGGGCGGAATGAAAGGAATGCGACCCTAATATAGACAACTGAGACGCGATGATTCGCGTCTTATTTTTTTAGCATAAATCAACCAACACAACACACTATGAAAATTTTAGATGGTAAAAAAGTTTCCGAAGACATTAAGAATGAAATTGCTGCCGAGGTGCAGAAAATGAAAGATAATGGTGAGAAAGTTCCTCATTTGGCAGCCGTTATTGTTGGGAATGACGGAGCGAGTTTAACGTATGTAGGCAGTAAAGTAAAAGCCTGTGAGCGAGTAGGTTTTGAAAGCACCTTGATAAAAATGCCCAACACTACTTCTGAAACCGAATTACTCAAAAAAATAAAAGAATTAAATGAGGATGATAATATTGACGGTTTTATTGTACAGTTACCATTGCCAAAACAAATTGACACGCAAGAAGTGTTAATGGCAATTGATCCCAGTAAAGATGTAGATGGATTTCATCCGGAAAACTTTGGGAAAATGGCGTTGGATATGACGACATTTATTCCGGCTACTCCATTTGGTATTTTAGAATTATTAGAGCGTTACGGGGTGGAAACTCAAGGAAAACATACGGTTGTAATTGGCAGAAGTCATATCGTTGGAAGACCGATGAGTATTTTGATGGGAAGAAAAGGTTTTCCGGGAAATTCTACCGTTACGTTAACGCATAGTTACACCAAAAACATTGCTCAAATCACTACACAAGCGGATATTATCATTACTGCATTGGGCGTACCGAATTATTTAAAAGCGGAAATGGTGAAAGACGATGCTGTTGTGATTGATGTTGGAATCACTCGTGTTGCCGATGATACCACTGAAAAAGGCTACCGTATTACCGGTGATGTTGATTTTGAGCATGTGAGTAAGAAATCCTCCTATATTACGCCTGTTCCGGGTGGGGTTGGTCCAATGACGATTGCGATGTTGCTGAAAAACACCTTATTGGCAAGAGAACAGAAGCGTTTAAAACTTAAATAAAAAAAAAAAAAACCAAGTGATGAACTTGGGTTTTTTTATTTTATTTTTTCTCTTACAAACCATTTGAAACCGTACCGGTTATATCCATATTTACCGGAATGTTTGATGTTTGGTTGATATTTTTGAAATTACCATTGAATTTAATGGTATAAATATTTCCGCCGTTAGAAATGATTTGTACCGTTCCGGTAGGAGCATTTCCGCTTTCAATTTCTTGAGTGGCAATTTTTGTAGTAGCGATTAAGGAAGTCCAACCAATACAAACGCGAACATCTGAACCAAGAATATTATCAATACTGGTAAAAGTATCTTCATCCTGGTCAGTTGAAATTTGATATACACCGGCAATGGATTCTCCATTTTTAACAAATAGATCAAAAGTTACCGTTGCAACGTCAGTTAATCCTTTTGTACCGTTGATAACAAAAGTATTACGATTGTAGCTATTTCCGTCTAATTCATAAGCATTAGGAGATACTAGATTTACTATTCCTTCAGAAGAAAGTAATGTATAATTTTCTCCATTCACAGAAAAAGTTGTAGGCGAATTGTTTGAATCGCTATCTCCACTACAAGAGAGCGTAACTAGTAAAGTTAGCATTGCTAAACTTGATAGCATTAATTTTTTCATGATTTTGTTTTTTTATTGTTCGCTGCAAAAGTAACGTAATCTTTTGAAGGTCTTCCTTTTTAGGTTATTTTTTTTTGGGTTGAAAAGGGGTTCTGATTTTTGGCAAACTTGCCTCTTCCGTTTTGCTGGAGGGTTCAATCAATTGATTCAATACTTTGATTTCAGCATCGGTTAACACCCGGTATCTTCCCACGGGAATATCCAATGTAATGTTGATGATTCGGGTGCGTTTCAAAGCTGTAACTTCATAGCCTAAATACTCACACATTCTTCTGATTTGACGGTTTAAGCCTTGGGTAAGTACTATCCGAAAAATGTATTTACTGATTTGTTCAACTTTACATTTTCTGGTAATGGTATCTAAAATCGGAACACCGTTTCCCATTCGTTGAATGAATCGGTCAGTGATGGGGCGATCTACTGTTACAATATATTCTTTTTCATGATTGTTTCTGGCTCGAAGGATTTTGTTGACAATATCGCCGTCGTTGGTCATAAAAATTAGTCCTTCACTGGCTTTGTCCAATCTCCCAATCGGGAAAATTCGTTCCGGATAATTGATATAATCTACAATGTTATTTTTAACATTTAAATTGGTGGTACATTCAATTCCTACCGGTTTGTGAAAAGCTAAGTAAATAGGTTTATTCCTTTTTTCTTTAATTAATTTTCCATCCACACGAATTTCATCAGCTTCGGTTATTTTAGTGCCCATTTCAGCAATTTTTCCATTAATGGTAATTCGTTTGGCTTCAATTAGTTTATCGGCTTCACGTCTGGAGCAAAAACCTGATTCTGATAAAAATTTATTTATGCGTTTTTCATTGTATTCCATGATACAAAGTTAATTTTTTTGTTGTTTATTTATGAACAATCATTTTTTTTAATTCATACTATTTTTTAAATTGCAACAAAATTGCTAAAATAGATTAACCTTTATGAAAAAAAATCTACTTCTTCTGTTGGTTGTGTTTTTTTCAACTGTTGCCAGTAGCCAGTCTCGTAAAAATCAATTTTATCTTGACCAAGAGAGTGAGCAACATGATTTACATGTTTCATTTATTGGAACAGATGAAATACAAACTATATCGGAATTAATAATTCGATTTCCGGAATTAGCTACTCTGATATCAGAATACGAATTAAGTTTTGAAAAATCTATTCGTTTTTCATCTGAGAAATGGCAGGAATTAGAGCGAAATGCAAATCGATTTCATCAAAATGCTCAATCGGTTCAACGCTTAAAAAATATTTTTAAAGTCAATGTTAGTTCTCCCACTAATGAAAAGGTATACCATTTGGCCAGTTTATTTGAAAAATTTGATTTTGTTCATTATGCCAGTTTAATTTCACATAAACCTGTAAAACCTCCTTTTGATATTGCCCCAACCACACCCAATTTTATGGTGAATCAAACCTATATCGGTCCAAATCCCGGTTTAAATATGCAATATGCATGGGATTTAGGTTTGAAAGGAGCCGGAATTCGTATTCGAGATGTGGAATATGGATTTAATGAAAACCATGAAGATTTGCATGTTGTCAATGCTTTTGTTGCTGAAGGAATGACAATTTCATCCAACGCAACTGTAGACTATACGGAACATGGAACACCGGTTTTCGGAATCATGATGGCTGAGAACGGAGGGTATGGCATAACCGGTCTAGCCCATGAAGCATTAGAAATGATTTTGTTCCCTGAATGGCAGCAAATTGGTTACAATAGAATATTGGCTGTAAATGAATCCATTGCAGCTTCCTCTGCTGGTGATGTTATTCTCTATGAGATGCAAGCCGATGGTCCTTTAAACGGATTTACTGACTATGTTCCAGCTGAATATAATAATGTGATTTGGGATTTAACTAAAGCGGCATCCGATGCCGGAATTATAATAGTGGCAGCAGCCGGAAATGGGAATCAGAATTTAGACGGAGCTACTTATCAAGAGTACATGAACCGTGGCAATAGTGGAGCTATAATTGTTGGAGCCGGTACTCCGGATTTAAATCATTTTCGATTTAATCAACCCGGTTGGTGGGGAAGTACGTTTGGTTCAAGAGTTGATCTTCAGGGTTGGGCCCGAAATGTATATGCGTGTGGTTATGGAGATGTGATTAGAATCGGAAATGATTTTAATCAAGGGTATACTAATTTTTCCGGAACCAGTTCTGCTACTCCTATGGTTGCAGCTTGTGTGGTGGTGTTACAAAGTTATCATCACTCGTTGACCGGTGAATATTTGACCGGTCCACAAATTAGTGCTATTTTAAAGGAAACGGGCATTCCACAGGGTAATCCTTCTACCGGTAATGTAGGGCCATTTCCTAACATGCAGGCTGCTGTTCAACGTGTTTTTGATGATTACAGTTTAGCGTTGTCCAGTCAAAATAAAATTGATTTTTATTTTATCCCTAATCCGGTTGATAATGAAGTTCATATTCAATTGGATTCTCAAAAGCGTTCTGAAGTCACTTTTGAGCTTTATTCCACCTTAGGACAATTGGTTCATTCAGGGGAGTTATCGGATACTAGGACGATAAATCTTTCTCATTTAGCAAAAGGATTGTATTATCTTCAATTATCAGATGGTGAAGGGAAAGTAGTAAAAAAAATAGTTAAGAAGTAAGAAGAAAGCGTTGGATTTTCAAATATAAATCATGGTCATGCATGCTATGGCCTAATCCATTTGTTTCTACAAAAACAGCCTTTTTCCAAGCTGAACTAATCTTTACTGCTTCCTCAAAAAGTACTACATCATCAAATTTGTCATGGGAGATAAAACCCTCTAATTCTATAGAGGAGGCAAATGTTTTTCCGGAAAACTCTGAAAAGTTCATTTTAAATTTTTGAACAAAAAACATTTCTAATAATTGCACCGCTTTTGAGTTCAATCCAAGAATTTTGGCATAATTATCAATTAGAATTTCCAAATCAGACGGAGCTCCCAATAATACCATTTTTACAATATTTTTTGGTTGATATCGGTGATGAAAATACAAACAAGTTGCACCACCAATAGAATGCCCGATAATGGTTTTTGGCTGATACTGTTCAACCACTTTGTTGACAAAAGAAGCAAATTTGGGTACGCTAAATTCTTTACCGCTTGATAAACCATGAGCAGGACCATCTAGGGCAATAATTGCATTACCGTTTTGTTGCAAATAGGGTAGTAAAGTCTCCCATCGTGAAGAATTGCTTTCCCAACCATGTATCAACAATATCGGTTCTTTTGTTCCGCTCCAATGATAGACTTCAAAATATTCATTGTTTACAGCTAAAGTTTCGCGATTAGCTTTTTTCAGAATTTCGGGTAAATCATCCGGATGTAATCTTCCTTCTCTAGGTTCACTGAAAAAGCGATAAGCCAGTTGTGTAGCTTTTTTGGGCCATACATAACTCAGAAAGGAAATGTAAAGTCCAATGGATTTGGCCATTATTTTTTTTAAAAATTCAGTCATAAAAAAACCCCGAATCTCGGGGCTTTAGATTATATAGTAGCAAATATGCTTTCCATTTTTTGTTTTTCTTCGGCTGCCAATACATTGTCAACTAAAATTCTTCCGCTGTGCTCATCGGTAATTATTTTTTTACGGGCTGCAATTTCCACTTGTGTTTGTGGTGGAATGGTGAAAAACGAACCTGTAGAAGCTCCTCTTTCAATAGAAACGATGGCTAAACCATTTCTAACATTGTTTCTGATTCTGTTATAAGCTGCTAAAAGCCTATCTTCAACATTGGATGCATATTCAGCAGAAAGTTTAGTCAAAAACTCTTCTTCTTTCTGTGTTTCAGCCATAATATCACCTAATTCCGCTTTTTTGTGATCCAAGTGATTTTGTTTAGTAGCTAATTTTTCTTGTGAATCAGCAACTTGTTGTTTTTTGTATTCAATAGACGCTTTTAATTCTTTAATGTGCTTTTCATTCAATTGAATTTCTAACTCTTGGTATTCAATTTCTTTTGTTAAGGAATTGAATTCTCTGTTGTTACGCACATTTTTTTGTTGTTCTGTATATTTTTTGATGCCTTCTTTGTGAGCTTCAATTGCATTTTTTTTGGCTCTGATTTGATCATCAATTTGTTCTAAATCGGCTTTTAGTTTTTCATTTCTAGCTTTTAATCCAGCTACTTCATCTTCTAAATCTTGCACTTCCAGAGGCAATTCTCCTCTAACGTTTCTGATTTCATCTATTCGTGAGTCGATTAACTGCAAATCATAGAGAGCTCTCAACTTCTCTTCAACACTCATTTCTTTTACGTTTGTCATAGTCTAAAAGTACTTAACTGGGTTTGTATTCTGTTCTGATAAAATGATGGCAAAATTAGGAATTTTTTTGATAAGAAAATCAACAATATAGTTTTTTGTGTAACGTTCGCTTTCATAATGCCCAATATCAACCAAAAGCAACTGATTTTCAGCCTCATAGAATTGGTGATATTTTAAATCGGCGGTTAAAAAAGCATCAGCACCCATAATTTTTGCTTGTTGTATGGCAAAACTTCCGGCACCACCTAAAACAGCCACTTTTTTGATTGGCTTATTCATAAAAACGGAATGACGAATGTTTTCACACTTCATTTTTTCTTTTACAAATTGTAAAAAATCACGTTCAGGCATCTCGTTTTCCAATTCACCAATCATGCCTAACCCAATATTTTGGTGTTTATTTTGCAATTCATAAATTTCATATGCCACTTCTTCATACACATGATTGGTAAATAGAGCTTTCAAGATTTTGGCTTCCAAATGCTTTTCAAAGGTCACTTCAATTTTGATTTCTTCACTTTCTACAAACTCAAAGCGTTCGCCTATTTCCGGATTACTGTGTTCATTGCCCATATACGTTCCGATTCCTTTAGAATTAAAACTGCAATCTTCATAATTGCCAATGTTTCCGGCTCCGGCATCAAATAAGGCATTCCGCAATTGTTGATGGTTTTCGGGAATGGTGAAAGTGACTAATTTTCGAATGAATTTTTCTTTAGGAACCAATATTTTTGTTTTTTTTAATTCTAATTGGTTGCAAATCATCTTGTTTACTCCTTCCGGATGATTGTCTAAAGCGGTATGGACAGCATATATGGCAATATCGTGTTTAATGGCTTTCATCACCACACGTTCAACATAGGTTTTTCCCGTTATCTTTTTCAATCCGGAAAAAAGAATCGGATGGAAGCAGACAATCAGGTTGCATTTTTTTTGAATGGCTTCGTCCACAACCGCTTCCAGAGCATCGTGACACACTAAAATGCCGCTGATTTCTTGTTGCGGATTCCCGACCAAAAGGCCAACATTGTCAAAATCTTCCGCATAAGCCAAAGGAGCTAATGCTTCTAAAATGGGAGTAATGGTGTGAAGTTGCATAAGATTGAATTGATTTTCAAAGATAGTATATTTCGTTTTGTAAGTTAACCTGAATAAAAAAAAGTAATATACTAGTATTTGTATTTATAAAACAATTATTTAATTTTAAACAAATATCCCTACCTTCGTAACATGATTTTGTTGCGAAAAATACTCTTTCCTATTGCCATTTTATATGGGTTGATTACCGCCATTCGCAATTGGTGTTTTGATAAAGGAATACTAAAGTCATTTTCATTTTCTATTCCCATTATCGCTGTTGGAAACCTTAGTGTGGGTGGAACCGGAAAAACACCGCAAATTGAATATTTGATTCGATTGCTTTCCCCAAATTATAAAATCGCTGTTTTAAGCAGAGGCTATAAACGCAAGTCATCCGGTTTTTTGTTAGCGGAGTATTCCTCAACTGCTGAATCATTGGGCGATGAACCCTTTCAACTTCATCAAAAATTTCCAACCATTCAAGTGGCTGTTGATGCCAACCGTAAAAACGGGATTGAACGATTATTGGCTTTACAAAACAAACCTGATATCATTTTACTTGACGATGCTTTTCAACACCGCAAAGTGAGAGCCGGTTTTTATATTTTGCTCACCGCTTATAATGATTTGTATGCGGATGATTATATTTTACCAACCGGAAATCTACGTGAAAGAAGAAGCGGAGCAAAACGTGCAAATATCGTTGTTGTCACTAAGTGTCCGCCAACGCTGTCCGAAGCTGAACAAAATCAAATTCGAGAAAAGTTACATCTTTCAGCACATCAACAACTTTATTTTTCGGCAATTCAGTATGATGAAATTTTGTATTCCGAAACCGAAAGTCGTACCGTTGCTTCACTACATAACACTGATAAATTGTTAGTTGCCGGAATCGCCAAACCCAAACCTTTTTTCAACCATTTGCAAGATGGCAACGATGAAGAATTGGAATTTCCTGACCACCACGATTTTACAGAAAGTGATATCCAAACCATTCAAAAAAAATCAAAAAATAAACCCATTATTACCACCGAAAAAGATTTCGTACGGCTAAAAGGAAAAGTAAATCAGGGACAATTATTTTATTTGCCCATTCAAAGTGTTTTTCTTTCTGATGGTGAACATTTTAATCAACAAATCAACAATTATGTGGAACAAAGTACAGGAGACCGTCCAATTTCTTAAAGAAAAAACCAATTATTCTCCCGAATACGGTATCATTTTAGGTTCCGGTTTGGGTACATTCACACAGGATATCGACATCGAATTTACCATTCCGTATTCCGAAATTCCAAACTTTCCGGTTTCCACTGTGCAAGGTCACAAAGGGGCGTTGGTTTTTGGAACTATTGGAAACAAAAAAGTGGTGGCCATGCAAGGAAGATTTCATTATTATGAAGGATATGATATGCAAACGGTTACATTTCCGGTAAGGGTTTTACATTATTTGGGCATACAAAATTTGATTGTTTCCAATGCTTCCGGCGGTGTGAATCCGAATTATAAAGTGGGGGATGTTGTGTTAATAAAAGACCATATCAATTTGTTTCCTGATCATCCGTTACGTGGTGCAAATGATGAGCGTTTTGGTCCACGCTTCGTAAACATGAGCGAGCCTTATTCCCGCACCTTACAGCAAAAAGCGAAAGCCATTGCTTTGCAACACAACATTGATTTAAAAGAAGGTATTTATTTAGGTCTTCAAGGCCCAACTTTTGAGACCTTAGCCGAGTATAAAATGGTTAAAATTTTAGGTGCAGATTGCGTAGGAATGTCCACTGTGCCAGAGGTGATTGTAGCCCGCCACATGAATTTAGATTGTTTAGGAATTTCAGTTATCACCGACATGGGCGATGAAGATAATATTGATGAGGTCAACCATGATGAGGTTTTGCAAGCCGCCAAAAAGGCCGAACCGGTGGTTAGAAAATTAATTAAAGCGTTTATTCTTAACGATTAGACAGCTATTCGGTTATCCGTTGTATTCGGATTGCTATTGGAATTAGCCTTCAATCTATTTTTCTATAGTTTTTTCGTGGCTTCATAGGTCGCCCTAAAATAGCAAAGAAAAATTAGCTTTCAGTCTTGCGGGGTTTTCTCCCGAAACTTCAGGACTAAACGTGCTGAAAAGTACATTCTTGAAAGAGAATTAAATTTTAACTCAACAGTTGAGCTATCGATTGATAAAAATTATCCGGATTGAAGGGTTTTGTCACTACATCATTCATTCCGTAGGATAATAGCATTTCACGGTTTTCATTCAATGAAATGGCCGTAAGGGCTATTATGGGTAATGTTTTATTGAATTCCCTAATTTTTTGTGTTGCTTCCGTTCCGTTGATGCCCGGTAGATGTACATCCATGAGCACCAAATCAAAATGTTGGTTGCGTATCAATTCAATGGCATCTTCACCATTATCAATGATTTCACATTGAATGGATTTGTTTTCAACCATTTTTTTGGTAATCATCTGGTTGATTTTATTGTCTTCAACAATCAATATTTTTTTGTTTTCAAAAACACTTTCATCATATTGTTTCTTATCTTCTACAAATTGTTGTTCGCCTACAATAAATTTTATATCAAATGAAAAGGTAGAACCAATTCCTTCTGAACTGGATAATTCTATTTGACCACCTAAAAGTTCAACTAATCTTTTAACGATGGCTAAGCCCAAACCGGTTCCACCGTATTTTCGATTGATTTCTACAGAGCCTTGTGCGAAACTTTCAAAAATTGTGGATTGTTTTTCAGGCGAAATACCAATTCCGGTATCGGCAATGTCAAAATGTATGGCACATTCTTCGTCTTTAGTTTCAATAACAGAGGCTTTTACATATACTTTTCCATTTTGAGTAAATTTCAAAGCATTGTTAATAAGGTTGATGAAAATCTGTGATAATTTTGTTGGATCGCCAATCAAATTTTCCGGTAGATTTTCATCCATTTCCAATACAAATTCATTATTGTTTTTAGAGGCTAAATCTTTAAATGAATTGTGTAGGTCACTTAATAATTGTTTGATGTTTACATTGATTTTTTCAATTTCAATGTTCTCACTTTCTACACGGTTAATTTCCAAAATATCATTGATAAACGTCAATAAATAATCACCGGAGAATTTCAGTGAAGTTAAATACTGCATTTGTGATTTTTTAGGATTTTCTTCTAACAAAAGATGTGTAATTCCGTTGATGGCATTTAATGGCGTTCTTAATTCATGACTCACGGTAGATAGAAATTCTGCCCTTGCTTTCGAGGCTTTTTCAGCTTTTTCTTTTGCTTGAATTAACTCTTGATTTTTATCTTGAAGTAATTTATTGCTTTGGCTTCTGATGATATTGTTTTTGTATAAAGACAAACTCAATAATGACAAAATTGAAATCAGTGCAATACTCAAAATACTGATGAGTTTAGAAAATTTATTAGCTCTTTGTTGCTCTTTGTTTTCTTTGTTCATTTGTTCAACAGCTTTCAACCGTTCGGCTTCTTTGTAGCTTAAAAAATCTTCAGTACCAACTCTTTTGTTATTTAAATTTTTTAAACTATCACGTAATAAAAGATGTTGTTTAAGGTATTTGTGAGATTGTTTGATATCAATCATTTCTTCATAAATATCACTTAACGATTTAGAAATATCAGCCGATAATTGTAAATCTTTATATTTTGAGCTAAGTTCTAATGATTTATTTAAATAATTGATAGCTAGATTATTGTGATTTTTTTTTATTTCAATTTGACCAATATAAAAATAAGCTTTTGCTTTTATTTTTGAACGATCTTCCTCATCAGGTTTTGCGATTAATGAGTTGAAAATTTCTAACGCTTTATTTTCATCGCCTTTTATTTGATTTAAAATTCCTTTTTGAAGATTTATAAGCTCTTTCCCTTCGGGAACATTTATAAAATCATAAATTTTTTCTGCTTCATTAAGATGATGTTCGGCAGTTAAATAATCTTTTTTTTCAATGTAGCACAATCCTAAATTATATAGTGTATACGCTTGATTAAGAGAAGGTTTGTTTTTTGCATAAAGTGGTAAACTTTTCCTGAATACTAAAATAGCATCATTTATTTTTTTTAACTCAAAATATACATTTCCAAGAAAAGAAAAAGCATTGGCTTGAGCCAAATAATCTTTGTCTTTTTCAGCTGCTTTAATGGCTTTTTGAATAAAATCCATTGAACTACCAAAGTTGTTGTTTTTTTTGTGAAAATTGGCAATTTCAATGTAATAGGTAGTACTGTCAATTTCCTCTTTTTCTTTTTTCTTTTGTGCAAAGAGGGAGAGTGTACAGAAAAATATCGTTAAAAAATAATATTTCATACTAAAAGGCGTGCTTTTATTTAGCGTATAAAAATAATTATTTATTTGAAATATATGTAATTAAGTCTATAATTCTCGATGAATAACCAATTTCATTGTCATACCACCCCACAACCTTAACCATTTTATCAATTGTTGAAGTCAATTGAGCATCAAAGAGACACGAATGTGAATTACCGATAATATCAACAGAAACAATCGGGGCTTCGGTGTAAGCTAAAATTGATTTGAGTTCATTTTGAGAAGCCTTCAAAAAAGCAGCATTAATTTCATCAATGGTTACCACTTTTGAGACATAACATGTGATGTCGGTTAATGAACCATTTGGCACCGGTACACGTATTCCACTTCCACCGAGTTTTCCTTCCAGTTTTGGAAAAATTTTTGTTAATGCTTTTGCGGCACCGGTTGTAGTTGGAACGATAGATTGTGCCGCACCACGAGCTCTCCTTAAATCATGATGAGGTTGATCGTGCAAACTTTGATCGGTAGTGTAGGAGTGAACCGTGGTGATATATGCTTGTTCAATTCCGCAAAGTTCATCAATGATTTTTATCATCGGAGCTGCGTTGTTGGTGGTGCAACTTGCATTGGAAATAATAGTTTCTGTTCCGTCAAGAATAGATTCATTGACACCCATCACAACTGTTTTAATCCTGTCATCTTCCGGTGGAGCCGATAAAATGACTTTTTTAGCTCCGGCTTTCAGATGAGCTTGAGCCGCTTGATACGTTTTAAACTTTCCGGTGGATTCGATAACAAAATCAATTCCGCTCCAGTTTAAGTTTTCTATATTTTTTTCTGAATAGTATGAAATTTTTTTTCCGTCAACAATCAGGTTTTTTTCATCAAAGTCAACATTTTCTTTTAAAATGCCATGAATGCTATCGTATTTAAGCAAATGTGCCATAGTTTTTACATCTGCTAAATCATTGATGGCTACCACTTCAATGGTAGGATGGTTTAACAATAAACGGAAAAGATTTCTTCCGATACGACCGAAACCGTTGATGGCGATTTTTGTTTTTTGCATAAAAATTGTATTCACTAGTAAATGTACAGATTTAATTGCGATTTCTTTGATTTTCAAAAGAATTCAAACCATAATGTACTTATATTTGTATTAAATGTTTTATATATGAAAATTTATTTATCCTTGTTTTTGGTATTATTGGTGTCAAATGTATCACTTTTTGGACAAACTAAAAGTAAAACGATATCTTCAAAAATTGAAAAAGTAATTGTATTTACTGAGGGAGCTCAAGTTGTAAGAACTGCAAAAGCATCATTTTCAGGTGGTAAGACAGAATTAGTTTTTTCAGGTATTTCTCCTAAAATTGACAAAGAAAGTTTACAAGTAAAAGGCAAAGGAGCTTTTACCATTCAATCTGTTGTGCACCAAAATAATCATTTAACAATTCAAAAAAACAGAGAGGAAATTGAAAAATTACAATCTGCCAAATTGCAACTAAATAAGAAAAGAACGTTTGAAAATAATGTATTGACCATATTAAAGAATGAGGAATCAATTTTAGCAAAAAATCAGGTTATTGGGGGAACAAATTCAGGATTGAAAATGACAGATTTGAGAGAGGCTGTTGATTTTCAACGCCAACGATTGATAGATTTATTGAAGCAAAAATCTGATGTAGAAGCGAAAATGTCTTCTATAGACAGTACAATAACCAAATTAGACAAACAATTAATGTCATTAAATGAGTCAAATGAAACTGCAACAAGTGATATTGTAGTAACGGTATCTTCAAAAGGAGAAATTGCAAATGCCTCTTTCGAAATTACCTATTATGTCATGCAAGCAGGTTGGTATTCTAATTATGATTTGAGGGTAGAAGACATTAAAAATCCGATTGAGTTGTTATTTAAAGCCAATATTTTTCAAAGTTCAGGTGAAGATTGGAATGATGTTTCTTTGACCATTTCTAATGGTAATCCAACGGAAAGTGGAGTAGCACCAACTTTACAACCATGGTATTTGAATTTAAATCAACGCATTAAACCTTCCGGTTCAGTACAAGCTTATGGTCAATTAATTGGTAATACTATTTCAGGTGTTGTTTCTGAGGGTGGTATTCCGTTACCTGGAGCAAATGTTATAGTTAAAGGAACATCAATTGGAACTTCAACTGATTTTGATGGCAAATACAGTATAAAAGTACCCAATCAAAATAGTGTTTTAGAGTTTTCTTTTGTTGGGATGAAGTCTCAATTAGTAAATGCAAATTCCAAAGTAATTAATGTTAGTTTGGATAGTGATACTCAATTAGAAGAAGTAGTAGTTGTCAGTGGTTATAATAGCTCAAAAAAGAAGCAGGTTCAATATGAGGAAGAAAGTATTGCATTACAAACCGCAGTTAATTATCAACCTACTACCATTACCTATGAAATAAATGAGCCTTATATAATATTAAGTGATAATAAAAAGTATACCGCCGAAATCAAACGATTTGAGTTACCTGCTCAATTTCAATATTTTGCTGTGCCAAAATTAGATGAAAGTGTTTATTTAACAGCTAAAGTTACCAATTGGCAAGAGTTAAATTTATTTGATGGTGAGTTGAATTTATTTTTTGAAGGGGCTTATTTAGGTAAATCACTTTTAGATTTACAATCAGCATCGGATACATTAGATATCTCTTTAGGAAAAGATAAAGGAATTTTTATTCAGCGTAAAAAATTAAAAGAATTTAGTTCTAGACAATTTTTAAGCAACTTTAAAAAAGAAAGTCGTGCCTATGATATTGTTGTTAAAAACAACAAGCCTTACGCAATAGATGTAACTGTATTAGACCAATTGCCAATTAGCAACAATAAAGAAATTACAATTGAAGACCAATATTATAGTGAAGGTGAAATGGATAAAAATACAAATATTGTTACATGGAATCTAACTATACCCTCTAAAACAGAAAAGAAAGTACAACTCAAATACCAAGTAAAATACCCTAAAAACGAATTTTTACAATTGGAATAAATTTACAAAATATGTTTCTGAGCATGATAAGATGATCTTACCAACGCTCCACTTTCCACATGGCGGAAACCTAATTCTTTTCCGATTTCTTCGTATTTTTTGAATTGTTCCGGAGTGATGAATTCTTTTACCGGTAAATGTTTTTTGCTCGGTTGAAGGTATTGTCCAATCGTAACAATATCTACGTTTACAGAGCGAAGGTCTTTCATGGTTTCAATAACTTCTTCATCTGTTTCACCTAACCCTAACATGATTCCTGATTTGGTTCTTCGGATTCCTTTTTCTTTTAAGTAGCGTAAAACTTCTAAGCTTCGGTCATATTTGGCTTGAATACGCACTTCGCGAGTTAAGCGACGTACTGTTTCCATATTGTGTGAAACTACTTCCGGATTGGCTTCAATGATTCGATCGATATTTCTTTCCACTCCTTGAAAATCAGGAATTAAAGTTTCCAAGGTGGTTTGTGGATTCATTCTTCGAATGGCTAAAATTGTTTCATACCAAATAATGGATCCCATATCTTTTAAATCGTCGCGGTCTACACTAGTTACTACCGCATGTTTGATATTCATGATTTTGATGGAACGAGCCACTTTTTCCGGTTCATCCCAATCTACTGTTTCCGGACGACCGGTTTTTACTCCACAAAATCCACATGAACGCGTACAAATATTTCCGAGAATCATAAAGGTTGCCGTGCCTTCTCCCCAACATTCTCCCATGTTTGGGCAACTTCCGGAGGTGCAAATGGTGTTCAATTTATATTTATCAACCAATCCTCTAAGCTCGGTGTATTTTTGTCCGGTTGGCAATTTTACTCTCAGCCATTTCGGTTTTCCAACCGGTGGTTGAACATGGTCTAAAACAGTATTCATATTCTTTTTATTGAAGTACAAAGATAAGAAAAAACGAAATGTAAACTCAAGAACTCAAAAATTAGGATTTCTTTATTATTTGTTGAATTAAGCGAACTCAATCAATAAAATCCAAATCGGAATTGTGCGTTTCAGCAATAGTTAATGTTGCATAAATTCCCAGTCCAAAAACAACTGCTCCAACAATAGCTGCGGACCAAATTACACCATAATCTACTTTGAAAAAATCAAATCCGATAAGCATTATCGGTAATAAACCTCTCACCATATTGGGTACAGTTGTTGTGGCTGTACTTCGAATATTTGTACCAAATTGTTCTGCCGCTACAGTTACAAACATGGCCCAATAACCGGTTCCTAATCCGAGCCAGCAGCAATAGAAATAATACATGTTTTCGGATTTTTGACCACTAAATAGAAGGAGTAAAACACCAATAATGGTGAAAAGCATCATGTATAAAATTGCTTTTTTTCGTGAATGCAATGCATGAGAAATAAAACCACTGGCAAAATCTCCGGCAGAAATTCCGATATATGCCCACATGATCGCTTTTCCGGGTTGTAGGGAATCAATTCCCATAACATCAGCAAATTGATTCGCCATGACGGCTAAAATTCCAATGCAAAACCAAGTGGGTAAACCAATCGCAATGCATCGTAGGTATTTTATAAATCTGTCTTTGTTGGTAAAAAAAGAGATAAAATTCCCCTTTGAAACCTGATGACGATGTTGAATGTCTTTATAAATACCACTTTCCACTACACCAATACGTAGAAGTAAAAGAGCTAAACCCATGGCACCACCAATAAAATAGGCAATTGTCCAACTTCCGGCCAATTCAACAGTAAGTTGAGCGACTACAGCCCCTAACAATCCAAATCCCGCCACAATGGAAGTGCCAATTGCACGTAATTCTTTTGGTAAACTTTCTGCAACTAAAGTGATGCCTGCTCCTAATTCTCCTGCTAAACCTACTCCGGCAATAAAGCGTAAAACAGCATACAGCATGACTTTGTCTTCCATAGGAAATTGAGGTAAAAATCCACACGCAATATTGGCCAATGAATACACCAAAATGGAACCGAATAAAACAGAAAGACGTCCTTTTTTGTCGCCAAGCACTCCCCAAAGAATACCACCGACCAGCAAACCGGTCATTTGAAAATTTAGAATTGTTGTTCCGTCTTGGTCAACATTCATTCCTAATTCAATAAGACTTGGCACTCGCACAATTCCGAAAAGCAATAAATCATAAATGTCCACAAAATAGCCTAAAGCAGCCACAATAACAGGAAGACTTAAAAGATGTTTGAGTTTTTCAGCTCGGGTAAAAGTTGTCATTTTTTGTTTGTTGAGAAAAACAAAAATAACAAAATAGTATTATCGTTGTTGAATGATTTCAGCGAGTAATTTTTTTGCTCGAAGTAGCTTCACTTTTACATTGCTGAGAGGTTCATTCAATTGTTCTGCAATTTCCTGGTAACTTAATTCCTGAAAATATCGAAGTTGAATTACTTCCTGATAATGGGGTTTCAATTCCTTGATATAACTCAATAATCGGGAAAGATTTTGTTCCGTTATTAATTTATCTTCAACCGAAGGTGTAGTATCAGCGACATTGTACATTGGGTGGTTTTCTTCATCGGATATTTCTACAAATGGAGTAATTTTTTTTTTCCGTAATGCATCAATATGTACATTTTTTGCAATGGCAATCAACCAAGTATTAAATTGAAATTCCGGATTGTAACTGTTCAGTTTGTCGAAGGCTTTTGAAAATGTTTCTATGGTAATATCTTCTGCATCCGTTTCATTTTCTGTTCTTTTCAGCATAAAACCATATACTTCATTCCAATACATATCCAACAGGGAAGTAAAGGCTACTTGGTCGCCATTGATGGCTTTTTGTATGGTTTTATTTATTTCCAATGTACAGGTTTTGAGAAAATATTGCTCAGAAAAACATTTAATTGTACCACTAATAAAGTAATTTCCATAAATGGATACCAATAGATAACGTCTTTTTCATTCAATTTATTTGCGGCATATCCCATTACCAACCAGGCAACCAAATAGCGAAACAAAACGATTGGTAAAACAATCATCCACAGATACTGAAATGATATAAGTAGTACAGCAAGTAGTAAAAAGGAAAGTTGTGAAAAATAGAACAATCCCAATTGAAAACGGTCAAAAGCTTTGTAATAAGAGGCCGTTGAAACATGTCTTCTTTTTTGGGTAAACCATTCTTTGAACGTTGTTTTAGGTTTTGAATACGTAAAGCTATCTTTAGAAAAGCAAATGGTTGTGTTGGCTCCGATTGCCGCTTGATTGATAAACAAATCATCATCTCCGGAGCGAATTTTCATGTGGTCAATAAAGCCGTTTACTTTGAAAAATTCTTCTCTTTTGTAGGCTAAATTTCGACCAACTCCCATGTATGGTTTCCCTATTTTAGCCCAACCAAAATATTGTGTAGCGGTTAGTAAGGTTTCAAAGCGAATTAACTTATTTAAAAAGGAATTTTGAATTTTTTCATACGCTCCATAACCTAAAATAATGGTTTTTTTGAGTGTAAATTGTGCACTCATTTCTTTTATCCAATTGGGTGAGGTAGGATAACAATCAGCATCTGTAAACAAAAGATATTCATGTTTTGCGGCTTTGATACCCAATGTTAAAGCGAATTTTTTATTACCCCAAAAGGCTTCATTGTTTTCAACTTTTACCAATTTAATATTGGAATATTGTTTTTCAAATGCTTCAAAAATTTCTAATGTGTTATCAGAAGAGGAATCGTCAATTAATACAATTTCAAATTCAGGATAGTTTTGTTCTAATAGAAGCGGTACAAACTTCTGTACGTTTTCCTCCTCATTTTTAGCACAAACAATTACTGAAATCGGAATTCTTTTAGGAGTAGAATCGTTGTTTTTCAGAAAAGAGAATTTTCCAAAAACCACCAAATAGTATAAAAGCTGAATGATTCCAATACCAATTAGAGCATAAAATAATAAGTGCAGCATAAATTTTATCGCTTACGAATGACTTGGTTCTGAACAATCTTTCATTTCTTCCGGCGTGCGACCACAAAAACTACAGTTTTCACCGTCTTTGTTTAAAAATGGGCTTTGGCTGGCACAGGTACCGGCAAATTTACCGTCTTTTTTCAACCATATTTTAATTGCTATTCCGGCAAAAGCCAAAGCAAGAAGACCAATCGTAAGAAGTATCAATTTCATGTGTGGTAATTTTTGATGGCAAAGGTACAAAAAAGAAAGAAATTTTAATTCAAAAAGAAGGGTTAAATAATGTTCACTTCAGCTTCAATCGAAATACCGTATTGCTCAAAAACAGTTTGTTGAATGGTTTTTGAAAGGGCATAAATTTCCTTTCCGGTTGCCTTTCCATAATTAACCAAAACTAAGGCTTGAAATTGATGGATTCCTGCATCACCAAAACGTTTTCCTTTGAATCCGGCTTGTTCAATTAGCCAACCTGCAGGAACTTTTACTTCCGTTTCAGAAACGGTGTAGCTTGGCATTTCGGGAAATTTCACTTTAATTTTATCATAATCCGCTTTTAGAATTACCGGATTTTTGAAAAAACTTCCGCTATTTCCCAGTTCTTTAGGGTCGGGAAGTTTGCTTTTTCGAATGGCAATAACCGCATCACTAACATCTTTTATGGTAGGTTGTAGTATTCCGTTTTTCGCTAATTCAGTATCAATCGCACCATAAGAAGTATTCAGTTGGTGATTTCTTTTGGTCAGTTTAAAAACAACAGATAAGATAATAAATTCATCTTTGACTTCATTTTTAAAAATACTTTCGCGGTAGCCAAACCGGCATTTTTCTTTGGTAAAAATCAGGTTTTCAGTCGTTTCGATATGCATCGCTTCGCAGAGAACAAAACTGTCTTTCATTTCAACGCCATAGGCACCAATATTTTGAATTGGTGTAGTACCAACATTTCCGGGAATGAGCGAAAGATTTTCTAAACCACCAAAATCCTGGTCAATTGTCCAAACTACAAATTCATGCCAATTCTCCCCGGCTTGAGCTTCTACCCATACAAAATCGTCGTTTTCATCAATAATTTTTTTGCCTTTTAGATCAACATGAATGACTAATGCATCAATATCTTTCGTTAAAAGCATGTTACTTCCACCACCCAAAATAAATTTTTTAGAGGAAGGAAATTGAATTAACACTTCTTTTAATTCAGCTTGATTGTGCACGGAAACAAATTCTTTTGCTTTCGCTTCAATACCAAAAGTGTTGTAGTTTTTTAATGAAAAATCGGTTAAAATTTGCATGATTCAGTTATTCAACGGTTTCTAACGCTCGGTTTAAAAATTCGTTCAAGGGTTTTAATAAAAGTAATTTATCCGCTATTTTTTTAGCAAAATCAGCATCAAAAAAGTCTGAGTCTTTAATGGAATACGTAGCAGTATAACTCTTTAATTTCAGATGTTCAATGGCCGGATGATTCGGTTCAACATCTTTTGGGGCTTTTTTCAACACATTTTGTTCTTCGCGATCAAGTGCATGAAAGGTATTTTTGAAAGCTACATCATTTAAAATGGTGTCTAAGTCTTCATAAAAAAAAGCAATTTCTTTTCTTATTTTTTTTACCTCTTCCGGTTCCGGACAATATAATCCACCGGCAATGAAACTTTTACCCTTTTCGTAATGAACATAATATCCGGGTGCATTTTTTTGGTTTTTTCGGGTAGAAAACCAAATGCCTAAATTGGTTTTATAAGGCGATTTATCTTTCGCAAAACGAATGTCGCGATTGATTCGGAAAGTACAATTTTTAACTTCTAAATCACTTAACATCGGGTCTCCTTTTTTCATTTCCTCTAACAAAGCCCCAATTAGTGCATGATATTCTTTTTTGAATAGTTCATATTGCTTTTTATGGTCATGAAACCATTCTTTGTTATTGTTGTTTTTCAACTCTTCTAAAAACTGAAATGTGTCTTTTAAAGCCATATTTAATTTATTTAATGAAGGCACACAAAGGTAAAAGAACCATTTTAATTTGAATGGAAATCAACATTAATTTTTAGTGGTAGCCGAAAAGTTTAGGATAACGTAAACAACGAATATTTTTGTTTTGTTTTTTTTACAATTAACTCGGTGCGTTCTTCATGTGTATCAGAAATAAACAATTGCCCAAATTCGTCTTTGTTAACCATTTCTACAATTTTAGCCACACGGGATTCATCGAGTTTATCAAAAATATCATCGAGCAGTAAGATTGGTTTTTGTCCGCTTTGTTTCTTTAAAAAATCAAATTGGGCTAGTTTTAAAGCGATTAAAAATGATTTTTGCTGACCTTGTGAACCAAATTTTTTGATGGGATATCCTTTGATTTCAAACGCTAAATCATCTTTGTGAATACCCATTGTGGTGTATTGAACTATTTTGTCTTTTTGAATGGATTCGTCAAATAATTGATGCAAATCGTTATCAAAAAGGTGGCTTTCATAACGCAAAGAAACTTCTTCAACGGAATTCGTTATCGATTGATGATGCTTGTTAAAAATCGGTAAGAATAATTCAATAAATGCTTTTCGGGTTTCAAAAATGGCATGCCCTAATTGATGCAATTGTTCGTTGTAAATGGAAAGTGTTTCACCATCAAAAGTATGATTAAGAGCAAAATACTTCAGTAATGCATTTCGTTGTTGAAGAATTTTTTGGTACTGAATCAATTGATTTAAATACGTTGGGTTCAATTGTGAAATAACGGAATCCATAAATTTTCTTCTGGTTTCGCTACCTTCAATGATTAAATCCGTATCATAGGGGGAAATAATCACTAACGGAATTAATCCTAAATGTTCAGAAAATTTTTCATACACCTTACCATTGCGTTTTAAGGTTTTTTTGAACCCTTTTTTTAAGCTACACACAATTTGTTCGGTGCGATCGTTTTTATCAAAATCACCTTCAATTACAAAAAAATCTTCTCCGTGTTTGATATTTTGAACCGCTAATGGATTAAAATAACTTTTTCCGTTTGCCAAATGGAAAATGGCATCTAACACATTGGTTTTTCCCACACCGTTTTTCCCCACAAAACAATTGATTTTACTCTCAAAATTGAATTCAATTTCGGAGAAGTTTTTATAATTGAGTAAAGAAATTCGTTTTAAATACAAGGTAAAAGAACAATTTTTCGGATTAAATTTTGAACAGCAAAAATAATCGGATTTTAAGTAATAACTACACTATTAAGGAAAGACTTTTAAATAAATTAAAAATATCTGGAAAATTACTTTTAAATAGGAATAAAAATTTTATTTTTGCCGCTCATTAAATTTAGAATAAATGGCAACTTATAACAAAAGAGGATTCAAAGCACCTAAACCGAAAGAAGTTGAAGATATTGAAAATGATGTAGAAGTTGATATCGATGCAAAAGACAGTACTACAGCAGGAGTATTTAATTCACTTGATGAAGGAGCTTCCAAAGCAGAAGAGTGGGTAGTACGCAATCAAAAATATATTTTTGGAGTTGTGGGTGCTATTGCTTTGGTTACAATTGGATATTTGGCATATCAAAAATTTATTGTAGAACCAAAAGAGTTAGAAGCGGCGGATGAAATGTTTTTAGCTCAACAAAATTTTCAAAAAGCCTTAGATGCTACTACCGGACAAGATAGTTTATTTAATGTGGCGTTGAATGGTGCGGATGGAAAATACGGTTTTGTTAAAATAGCTGCTGAGTATTCAGGTACAGATGCAGGAAATTTAGCGAATTATTATGCCGGAATTGCCTATTTAAACACCGGAAAAAATACGGAAGCAATTGCATATTTAGATAAATTTTCATCTGAGGATATGATTTTAAGTGCTTTAGCAAAAGGTGCGGTTGGAGATGCGTTTGCTCAAAAAAATCAGTTAAAAGAAGCGTTGGAATATTATAAAAAAGCAGCTGAAATGAATCCAAACGATTTAACTACGCCTCGCTTTTTATTGAAAGCCGGTCAAACCGCTTTTAGTTTAGGTCAAAAAGCGGATGCTTTAAAATATTTTACAGAAATTAAAGAAAAATACGAAGCTGCACCGGAAGCAAAAAACATTGACGGATTAATCGGAATGGCTCAATAAATATGGCAACCGAAAATAAAAATTTATCGCATTACGATAAAAATACACTCCCAAACGTTAGTCAACTTTCGTTTGGGATTGTTGTTTCTGAATGGAATGAAACGATAACTGAAGGTCTTTTTAAAGGAGCTTTGGATACTTTATTAGATTGTGATGTTCATCCGGACAATATCATTCGATGGAATGTTCCCGGCAGTTTTGAATTGATTTATGGCTGTAAAAAAATGATGGACAAACATCCGGATTTAGCCGGAATTATTGCCATTGGAAGTGTAATTCAAGGGGAAACTAAACATTTTGATTTTGTTTGTGAAGGTGTCACACAAGGAATCAAAGACCTAAATATTTTAGGGAAAATGCCCGTTATTTTTTGTGTATTGACGGATAATAACATGCAACAATCGCTTGACAGAAGTGGAGGAAAGCACGGCAATAAAGGTGTAGAAGCGGCAGTTGCGGCAATAAAAATGACAGCTTTATAGAAAAAATATTTCTTGTACAAAACTTACAGCCAAAGTCAAATGATTTTGGCTTTTTTAGTTTTAAGATTCATTAACTAATGATTTTAATCTTGATAGTTTTTAAAACCTGTTAGGTGTATGATTAGTATTCTTTTAAAAACTAACAAAACTTTCACACGGTTAAATTTTCTAGTCTTTTTAGAATTGCTTAACTTTGAATGTTAATATTGAAAACATGTTAAAGCGATCGTTATTTAAATTACCTAGAAACAAAAGTTTTAATTACACTCCCCGTTATTATGATGGAAAGGAGTTGGGTAATCCTTATGATTTTGACTCTGTTTTTTATAAAAATAGAGATTCGGTAAATTATAATGATTATCGATCGCATTGGAAACAAGCCAGGAATGAAAGTAGGCATCGAGGGAACCGAGAGGTCAGCTTCAGACTTATTGCGATAGTTTTGGTTTTGATTTTATTGTTTTTATTCGTTATCGATTTCGATTTGTCTATATTCAATAGAAGATAATGTCGAGTGTTATTCATTTACTTCCCGATCATGTAGCTAATCAAATTGCTGCCGGTGAGGTCGTTCAGCGGCCTGCCTCGGTGGTGAAGGAATTATTGGAAAATGCTGTAGATGCAAAAGCAACCAACATCAAATTAATAGTAAAAGATGCCGGAAGATCGCTCGTTCAAGTGATTGATAACGGTCAAGGAATGAATGTGACGGATGCCAGAATGTGTTTTGAACGTCATGCTACTTCCAAAATTCGTCATGCCGAAGATTTGTTTTCACTCTATACCAAAGGTTTTCGTGGTGAAGCATTGGCTTCTATTGCTGCAATTGCTCATGTTGAGTTAAAAACGAAGCAAGAAAATGATGAATTAGGTACACACATCATTATCGAAGGGAGTAAATTTATTTCTCAAGATCCTGCTGTTTTACCTAAAGGAACCTCTTTTGCTGTCAAAAATTTATTTTTTAATATTCCGGCACGTCGAAATTTTTTAAAATCAGAAACGGTTGAACATCGTCATATTATTGATGAATTTCAGCGGGTAGCTTTGGCACATCCTGCCATTCATTTTACCTTTATTCATAATGGAAGTGAATTATTTAATCTTCCTTCTTCCAATTTACGTCAGCGAATTGTAAACCTGTTTGCCGGTAAAACAAATGAAAAATTGGTGCCGATTTCTGAAGAAACAGAAATTGTGAAAGTACAAGGTTTTATTGCAAAACCTGAATTTTCTAAGAAAAGCAGAACCGAACAATTCTTTTTTGTGAATGATCGATTCATTAAAAGTGGTTATTTGCATCATGCCGTGATGGCTGCTTATGAAGGCTTATTAAAAGACGGAATGCAACCTGCTTACTTTATATATTTAGAGGTGCCACCGAATACCATCGATATCAATATTCATCCTACTAAAACAGAAATCAAATTTGATGATGAGCATTCGCTATATGCGATTTTGCGTTCAACCGTAAAACATAGTTTAGGACAATTTAATGTTGCCCCAGTATTGGATTTTGAACGGGATCCAAATTTGGATACGCCTTATGAATACCAAGAAAAAGAGGCTTCTATGCCGATCATTCAGGTAGATGCTAATTTTAATCCGTTTGCACAAGATAAACCATCAAAATCGTATTCAGGTTCAAGTTACAGAGAAAAAAGGGCAGATGCTCCAGCATGGGAAAGTTTGTATGTGGGTTTAAAAAATGATGTACAAGAAATTGATGTGCATTCGTTTGAACAAGTGGCGGTATCCAGTTCATTGTTTAATGATGTTGATTTGGAAGAATCTCAAAACAGGACTTACCAAATTCATAAAAAATATATCGTAAGTTCTATTAAGTCCGGAATGATGGTGATTGACCAACAAAGGGCTCATCAACGTATTTTATATGAACAGTATCTAAAAAATATGACCGTTCAACAAGCTTCCAGTCAACAGTTGCTTTTTCCATTGGAATTGTATTTTTCTGTGCATGAGATTCAATTGTTGAATGAATTGAAACCATCTTTAGTTACTACCGGATTTGTTTTTGATTTGATAGAAAATGATAAAGTAATCATTTCAGGCATACCCGTTCATATTACGGAAAGTGAAGTTTCGATTGTATTAGAAGAACTGATGAATGATTTACAAAGCGATACTCCTGAAAACAGTTTTAGTTTAAATGACAGCATTGCCAAATCAATGGCCAAAAGTTTAGCGGTTCGAACTGGAACCTATTTAACCGAAAAAGAACAGGAAAACATTGTCAACAGTTTATTTGCATGTAAAGAACCTGATGTTTCTCCATTTCATAAACCCACATTCATCACCATTAGCGTAGATGATTTAGATAAAAAATTTGCCATATGATGCGAATGACTGAAACCGTTAAGCAATTGGTAATCATCAATGTAATCTTTTACATTGGTTCTAATACCATTGCACCTGCTGCAAATAATTTACTTGCTATTCATTTTCCACTGAGTAATGAATTTGGTTGGTGGCAACCTATCACGCATATGTTTATGCATGCTGAGATGCCCAATTTGATGCATATTTTTTTCAATATGTTTGGTCTAATTATGTTCGGGTCTGCATTAGAGCATTTTTGGGGGTGGAAAAAGTTTCTATTCTTTTATATTTCTTGTGGGTTAGGTGCAGCTTTGATTCATATGGGAATGCAATATTATGAATTTCAAAAAATTTTAGAATTAGCGGATGATTTGCAATTATCTTCTGAAACGATACATCAAATTATTAATGTTCCATTCCGAGAAGGAAATGTATATAAAGGAGAATTATTAGCTGAAAAAATACGACCAATATTAGAACCACTTGGTAAATATGAGTTATTAAATGAAACTAATTTTAAAGCACTTTTTGATGCTTCAATTATTGCAGATGGGCGAGCAGTTGGAGCATCAGGAGCACTATATGGAATTTTAGTAGCATTTGCTTTTATGTTTCCTAATGCTGAGTTAATGTTGTTATTTTTACCTATTCCAATCAAAGCAAAGTATTTTGTTCCAGTTTTGGTGTTAGGGGATTTATTTATGGGATTAAAAGGGGAATCAATTTTTGGTGGTGGCGGCATTGCCCATTTTGCTCACGTTGGAGGTGCTGTTACCGGTTTTTTGATGATGTGGTTTTGGAAGAAAAATCAGTTTAACGATAGGAGATGGGATTAGAGTAGGTTAATGCAAATAGTTAAAAGGTAATTGGAAAAAGATGAGCATTTTAAATGAAATAAAGCAACAGTACCGTATGGGTGGCGTAACAGAAAAGTTAATCTACCTTAATGTATTTTTATTTGCGATTCCGTGGGTGCTAACCGGTATATTATTTCTATTTGGAATCAAATTTAATTTTACGCAGTTTATCAGTTTATCTTCAACTCCGGCCGATTTACTTTGGAAACCATGGTCGGTTTTGAGTTATGCTTTTTTCCATGCGGATATTTTTCATATTCTATTTAATTTAATCATTTTCAATTTTGCAGGACGTTTGTTTTTGACCTTTTTTACTCAAAAAAAATTGTTGAGTTTGTATCTCATGGGGGCCATTTTTTCGGGCTTAATATTTGTTATCAGTTACTTAATTTTTCCTGCCTTAATTAATCAAAATGCAACTTTAATTGGTGCTTCAGGTGCCATTATGGCTGTTCTTTTTGCTACCACAACTTATGCTCCCTATATGCAAATTCGTTTGTTGCTGATAGGAACGGTTAAACTTTGGCATATCGCTTTATTTTATTTAGTTATTGATTTAATTAGTCTTTCTTTTAGTAATGTGGGTGGACATATCGCACATCTTGGTGGTGCTTTGTTTGGGTATTTGTATAGTAGTCAGCTAAAAAAAGGAACGGATATTACTAAATCATTTACTTCATTTGTAGATGGTTTGGTTAATTTATTTAAGGGAAGAAAATCGACTCCTTTCAAGAAGGTACATAAGAATTCAACCTATTCTAAACCAAAACCTGCCGGTAAAGATAAAACACAACAGCAGATTGATGATATATTAGACAAAATCAGTAAGTCAGGTTATGATAGTTTAACCAAAGAGGAAAAAGAGTTTTTGTTTAAAGCCGGAAATAATAATTAGTTTCGTTGTATGAAAAAGTTGGGCTGGTTTAATAAAGGAATATTTTACATCAATATTGTACTTACGATATTGACCTTTACGGCTTATATACTTCCTTTTTTAGCTCCAAAACTATTTCCTTTATTATCTGTTTTTACGCTTTTTTTACCATTAATGCTTATTTTGAATTTGTTATTTTTTGGTTATTGGTTACTTCAATTCAAACGCCAAATGTTGCTTTCAGGAGTAGTTTTATTATTAGGCATTACGTTTGTATCAAAATTTTATAAATTTTCGGAAACAAACTTACCTAAAGAAGAAAACGATTTTGTGGTGATGAGTTTTAATGTTCGTTTATTTAATTTATACGAATGGATTAAACGAGATGATGTTAGTGAACAAATTTCAGATTTTATAAAAGAGCAGACGCCTGATATTTTGTGTATTCAAGAATTTTCAAATCGAAATGAGGTGGATTTCAGAATCTATAAACATAAATATATTTTTATTGAAGGTCAAAATACAAAATTAGGACAGGCTATTTTTTCCAAATACCCAATTGTGAATGAAGGTGTAATTCCGTTTCCAAATTCTACTAACAATGCTGTTTATGCTGATGTTAAAAGAGGAAAAGATACGATTCGGGTATACAGTATTCATCTTCAATCCATCAAAATAACACCAGATGTGCATGAAATTGATGAAAACATTCAAGGGGTATCACAAAATCAATCAAAACGTATTCTTAAACGAATGAGTAGTTCGTTTAAGCTTCAACAACAACAAGCCGAAATCATCAAAAAGCACAAATTAGATTGTCATTATCCTATTATTGTTTGTGGGGATATGAATAACAGTCCTTTTTCATTTGTATACAGAAGTATCAAAGGCGACTTAAATGATACCTTTGAAGAAGCCGGAAAAGGTTTTGGTACCACGTATAATTTTAAATATTATCCTGCTAGAATCGATTATATTTTTGCAGACAAACAGTTTAAAGTCAAACAATTTCAATCTTTTCCGAATTTTAAAAATTCAGACCATTTTCCTATAGTGTCCAGATTGACTTTTGATAATGAATAATTTAAAAGGATTGTTTTTTAAGGTAATCTAAGGCATATCTTCCTTCGTTGAATATCAAATCTAAGATGGTTAAATTATTGATGAATCCATGTTTTTCATCAAAAACCTGTTGATATGGTTCACAAATGGTTGTGTCTTTTTTTCCATTTGCCAAATGCCTAAAATCAATCATTTCTGACACTTCATGAAAATATTCAGCAGTGAATTCCGGTTGAATAGAAATACCTAAACACTGATTTACAATTTCGAAAAGCTGAATATTCAAGTCAAATAGAAAGGTGTGTTGCTTTTCAAAAATAGGAGCAATATCATCTTCAAAATATTCAAAAAATGGTGAAGTGCGATAAGCGGCTTCTAAGGATTTAAAATGTTGTTTTTGCCAATTAAATGCAGGCTCAATTTTGATGTCTTTGTATTTTTGATGAGCGGTTTTGGAATGTTTTATCGGAATATTCAACAATTGAATTCCATTCGGACTGTAAATGTACATTCTGTTCCGATTGGTTTGTTTTTGAAAATTGTCTTCCCTTTCAAATATTAAACCCTCCGCTTGGACTATTGCAGCATATTGACTAATTGACGGAAAATAAGTGGGATGTAAAAGGGTTTTCATAACCAATTATGCACTTTGTTTTTTCTTGCGTTTGCGGTAAAAACTATAACCATTCCATCCAATTAAAACAATTATAAAATAAATGAAATATGATACCGGTTCGCCATTTCCACCAACAGTTGTAAACATTCTTTCCCATCTTATTTTATCTAAAGCTTTACTCCAAGGAACATTTTGATCTAGGCTTAACCAAATAAATACAGGTTTTCCAACAATGTGGTCAGAAGGAACAAATCCCCAATAGCGACTATCTTCTGAGTTGTGACGATTATCACCCATCATCCAATAATAATCTAATTTGAATGTATAGTCTTTCGCTACTTTACCGTTTATTCTGATTTCATCGCCATTAACTTCCAATTTATTTTTTTCATAATCAGTGATAATCATTTTATAAAATGGAAGAGTTTCTTTATTTAGTGCAACCGTTACGCCTGCTTTTGGAATGTATAATGGTCCCATGTTGTCACTGCTCCAACTAGGTTTTGTGTGGGGAAAAATAGCAGTTGAACCTTCGGCAATATCATATTTTACAGAAACTACTCTGCTATCCTTTTTGATTTCTTCTGCTAGTTCCTTTGTTAAATTTAAATAGGCAATTTTTGTAGAAACACCCATTTCTAATTTTTTAAAATCCTCTTCATCTAGCTGTCCAGAAACAGTAGCTTGAATGCTGTCTTTAAAAACTTCAACTAACTTAGAATTGTTATTTCCATTAGTTAAGTAGTCTTTTATTGAAGGGACATCCCAATATTTTCGATTGATAGTATAAAAGTATCTAACTTCGGTAAGTTTATAGTTATTGATAAAATCGCCTAGGTTATTATCTTTAAATTCTACGGTATAAAAATGTTGTAATTTTTGACGATCATGTTGAGGAAGAACTTTTCCATTTATGTAAACAACTCCATTTTTAATCGCTAAACTATCTCCGGGAATCCCGAGGCATCTTTTTACATAATTTGATTTTTTATCTAAAGGTTTATCCACTCTTCTGCCAGAACGATCTCTAAATTGATATACTGTATCAACCGGCCAGTTGAATACAACAATATCATTTCTTTCAATACTCTCTAATCCCGGAAAACGAAAAGAAGGCAGTTGAGGCCAACTTAAATATGATTTATTTTTTGTTAGCGGTATAGAGTCATGCACCATTGGCAAACCAACTGCTGTTGTTGGAGTTCTGGCACCATAATGAAACTTGCTTACAAATAAAAAGTCGCCGATAAGCAAAGATTTTTCTAAGGATGAAGTAGGAATGGTAAAGGGTTGCATAACATACGTATGCACAGTAGTCGCCACAACAATTGCAAACAAAATGGAACTGATAAAATCAGCCGTTGGATTTTTAGGATGAAGACTTCTATCTTTTATGTGATGAAGTTCTTGAGAATAATTAAAATAGTAGATGATAAAACCAAAAGTAATAATGGCTAAAAATGTATCAAAGGCTGAATTTTTACCAAAACTTCTCATAGTTTCCACCCAAATTACCGGAAACATGATTAAATTGACAATAGGAATAAAAAGCAAGAATGTCCACCACCATGGGCGATTGATGATTTTCATCAAAACTATTGCATTATAGACCGGTATTGCGGCTTCCCATGATTTTCTTCCTGCTGCTTTATATAATTTCCATGTACCTAAATAGTGGATTATTTGAACAACCAAAAAGAGAATAAACCATTGATATAAAGTCATTTTTGTATATTTTTAATTTGATAATTATTACATTTAACAAGCAATTAGTACTATAGTAAAGATTAATGTTACGTCAAATAGGTTCATTTTATTTTAAATTCAAAACATCTTTCATAGTAAACACCCCTTTTTTACCTACAATCCATTCTGCAGCAATCACAGCACCGATAGCAAATCCTTCTCGATTATGAGCAATATGTTTGATTTCAATGGAATCAACAAAAGAATGATAAAAAACACTATGTGTTCCCGGAACTGCATCAATTCGTTTTACATCAATAAAAACATCATCAGTTGAATGATTCTCTATACTCCAACTGTTTTTTGACGTATTATTGATAATTGCATTTGCTAGCGAAATAGCAGTACCACTTGGTTTATCTAATTTTTGAGTATGATGAATTTCTTCCATTGAAACATCATATTGCGAAAATTTAGCCATCATTTTAGCTAAATAATCATTTAACTCAAAAAATAAATTTACCCCTAAACTAAAGTTTGAACCATAAATAAAAGCTCCATTTTTTTCTTTGCAAAGATTAACCATTTTATGATAATCATGTAGCCAACCTGTTGTACCGGAAACTATCGGAGTATTATTTTCCAGACAGGTGGTAATGTTTTGCACCGCAGCATCAGGAATACTAAAATCAATGGCAACATCTGCATTATTCAAACCATCAAATGAATCTTGACTATCTTTTTTCAGTACAATTTCATGACCTCTTTCTAAAGCAATTTTTTCAATTACTTTACCCATTTTTCCATATCCGAGCAGTGCAATTTTCATTAGAACTTAAAATTTAAAACGATACCAACATTATGTTTGTTATCAATTTCGTTTTGATAAATATCAGGACGGACCGATAAATTATCATTTACATTGAATTGTAATAAATGTGCATCAACATTGGCATCAATAATATTTAATACATAAAATCCCAACATAACAACCAACGAAATGTCACGATTACGTTGATAGACTCGTTGAGCATTAATCAATACATTATCAGAATAAATACCAAAATATTTATCATTTGTAAAACCTTCTAATCTTCTTTTGTAAATATTTCTAAATTCTTTATAATTTTTATTGTTTTGGTTGTAGAAATAATACCCAATTGCCATTCCTCCATAAACAATTGGAATTTTCCAATATTTTTTGTTATACGCCTGACCTAAACCCGGAAGAACAGCGGAGTAAAAAGCTGCTTTTGAAGGAGCAAGCGGATCGATTGGTTTGTATTGAATGGAATCGGATTTGCTTTTAAATTCTTCAATTTGAATTTGAGAATAGGTTGAATGCATTCCTAATAATAGAAATACAATCACAACTATTTGCTTTACCTTCAACACTATCCTTTGATTAATGCAATAATGCGTTGAAAGTCAGCTTCAGACTTAAACGGAATAGTAATTTTACCTTTACCTTTAGCATCAATTTTTATATCTACTTTTGAACCTAAAACTGATCCGATTTCTTTTTTATCTGAATCGGAAATTACAAAAGCAGAAGCAGATTTAGTCGTTTTTCCGGTTTTGGGTTTTAAGCCTTCCTGATAATTTTTTACTAAGGTTTCGGTATCGCGAACAGAAAGATTTTGACTGATGATTTTATGATAGATATCTGATTGAGCATCTTCGTCTTCAACGTTGATTAATGCACGACCATGTCCCATTGAAATAAATCCATCTCGAATTCCGGTCTGAATAATTGGGTCTAATTTCAACAAACGAAGGTAATTGGCAATGGTAGAACGTTTTTTTCCTACTTTTTCACTCATTTGTTCTTGTGTTAACTGAATTTCATCAATTAAACGTTGATAGGATAGTGCAATTTCAATCGGATCTAAATCATGACGTTGAATGTTTTCCACCAATGCCATCACTAGCGACTCGTTATCGTTGGCAATTCTGATATATGAAGGAATAACAGTTAATCCGGCCATTTTAGAAGCACGAAGTCTTCGTTCACCCGAAATTAACTGGTATTTATTAAAGTCTAATTTTCTAACGGTAATGGGTTGAATGACACCCAATTCTTTTATCGAAGTAGCCAATTCCTGAAGTGTTTCTTCATTAAAATTACTTCTTGGTTGAAACGGATTTATTTCAATAGCCTCAATTTCAAGCTCAATAATATTTCCAACCACTTTGTCGGCATTTTTATCATTTACCGATTTAATGTCGTTTTCGGGGTCTTTCAATAAAGCCGATAATCCTCTTCCTAAGGCTTGTTTTTTTGTGGCTTGTGTCATAAAATACTAGCTATTTTTTTTGATAATTTCTTCTGCTAAACTCAAATAATTATTGGCACCTTTGCTGGTAGCATCAAAATTAATGATGCTTTCGCCAAAACTTGGAGCTTCACTTAATTTCACATTTCGTTGAATGATGGTTGAAAAAACCATATCATTAAAATGCTTCTGAACTTCTTCCACCACTTGGTTCGATAAACGCAAACGGGAATCGTACATGGTTAATAATAATCCTTCGATATCCAAATCCGGATTGTGTAATTTTTGAACACTTTTTATAGTATTTAATAATTTTCCTAAACCTTCTAAGGCAAAATATTCACATTGAATCGGAATGACCACACTGTCGGCAGCTGTTAAAGCATTCAAGGTTAATAACCCCAAAGAAGGAGCACAATCAATCAAAATATAATCATAGTCATCTTTAATTGATGCCAATGCTTCTTTGAGCATGTATTCCCGATTTTCTTTGTCAACCAATTCAATTTCAATGGCCACCAAATCAATATGAGCCGGAATAACATCTACGTTGGGAGCTGTACATTTTACAACAGCTTCTTGTGGCGTATTGCTGTGTTCCAATACTTGATAGGAGCCAATAGAAACCGTATCCACATCAATTCCCAACCCTGAACTGGCATTCGCTTGCGGGTCAGCATCAATTAATAATACTTTTTTTTCTAAAACACCTAATGAGGCAGCTAAATTCACTGTTGTAGTTGTTTTTCCAACGCCTCCTTTTTGATTCGCAATTGCAATAATTTTGCCCATTGATTCGATTAAATTTGAGCCGTAAAATTACGATTATTTACGGGTTTTTCAAGTTCAAGTTGTTAACAAATGTTAATTGTTTTACACACAATAATTTAGGGTCTGGCAAATGTTTTAGTTGCTTTTTTTCGCTTTAATCATGGCCTCTAACATATCCCACATTTGTTCCGGAATTTCTTCTAACAAATTGAATTGTCCAGCTCCTTTTAACCATTCTCCGCCATCAATCGTTATCACATCCCCATTGATGTAGGCTGAAAAATCAGAAACCAAATAAGCGGCCAAGTTGGCTAATTCCTGATGGTCGCCAACGCGTTTTAGAGGCACTTTTTTAGCCATGTCAAATTTTTCGGCTAAATCGCCGGGCAACAATCTATCCCATGCTCCTTTGGTTGGAAAAGGTCCGGGAGCAATGGCATTGCTTCTAATACCATATTTTGCCCATTCCACAGCTAAACTTCTTGTCATGGCTAAAACACCTGCTTTTGCGGTGGCACTTGGTACCACATAGGCAGAACCGGTCCAAGCATAGGTTGTCACAATATTTAAAATTACTGAACTTTCTTGTTTAATATCAATCCAATGTTTTCCAAAAGCTAAGGTGCAGTTTTTGGTTCCTTTTAACACAATATCAATAATTGTATCAAACGCATTGGCGGATAATCGTTCAGTAGGAGAGATGAAATTTCCGGCTGCATTGTTTAATAAAACATCTGCTTTTCCGAACGATTTTATAACTTCTGCAAGCATTGCTTCTACTTGTTCATAAAAACGAACATCGCATTGCAATGGCAAACACGTTCCTCCGGTTTCTTTTTCTAATTCGGCTGCGGTGGTTTTTAATTTTTCTAAATCTCTCGAGGTAATGGCGACTTTAGCACCCAATTCTAAAAAGTATTTGGTCATTGCTTTTCCGAGTCCGCTACCACCACCCGTTACCACAATTACTTTGCCTTCCAAGGCATTATCGCGAAGCATTTTTGCTGAAAAATTCATAGTCTTTTATTATAAGTGTTGTTAATCCAAATTTTAAAGATAGGGTCAATAAATTCAATTTTTTTTTCAAAAACGTCAATAATTTCTTTTTGAATGAGTGCTTCTTTTGAGCGGTTAACGCTTGCTGAAGAACTTAAATTATATTTTTTTATTGTTTTTTTACTACTCAATTCTTTTTCATCTGCTGCCAAAGCTTTCAAAAGATTGAGTTGTAAGTTTGATAGTCCATCAACTTCTCTGCTAAAAAACAGTTCATATTGAAGCAGAAGTTTATCTAATCCGTTTTCAATATCCTCTTTCGAACATGCTTTGTTAACTTCTAACCAAACCGCATTTGCTAATTGTTGCACAAAATACGAATGATTTTCCACTTTTTGAGTCAAAAATTCTGCTAATTCTATGGAAATATTTTTTTTTGTGGATTTGAATTTTTCGATAATGTATTCTTGCCAATGATGTGTTTCAATCTTTGAAAGTAAAATTACTTCACCAAATTTGTAAAACGGCATCGACTTGTTTTCAAAAAGTTCTGCCATCATGTGCCGTTTACTACCATACAACACATAACTGCAATTTTGATGTTTTTGCCATGTTGCTCTGGCTTTTTTCTGAAAACTTAACGGATCATCAAAAAACGACAGGTTTTGAAATTCATCCAAACAAATAACAAGTTGAATGTTTTTGGCTTTAGAAACAACTTCCGGTAAATCTAAAATTTCTTGTTGATTTTTTGAGATGTTATCCCAGTCAAATGATACTGAAAACTCTTGATTAGGGTCTAAACCAAAACTAAATTTTGGTATGATTTGCTTGAAAAATAATTTTGCGTTTTCAACTCGCTCATCCCATTTTGAATAACTTGCTTTTAAAATTTCAGTCGCAAAATAGTTGTAAAATTCCTCCTCATTTCTAACGTTATATAAATCGATAAAGCAAAATTTGATTTTTTTTTCGTCTTTTGCCATGCTTCGGGCAATTTTTGAAACCAACGACGACTTACCCCAGCGTCTGGGTGAGATAAGTGTAAGATTAATTTTTGATTTAATGTTTCTTTTTAAAAAATCTATTTCACTTGTCCTGTTGACAAAAAAATCATCATCAATTATTTTTCCGTACTTGAATGGTAAGTTCATTTTTAATGAATTGAATAACAAAAGTACGATTTTTTAAATAACTAACAAAATTGTAACTAACAAAATTGTAACTAACAAGGTTGTTATATTAATTACTACTTGATTTTAATCAATCGTTCAGCCGCTTTCATCAATAGTTCATCATCTTTAGCAAAACAAAAACGAATGCGTTTTAAGTCTAAATTATCACCATAAAATACTGAAAGCGGAATGGTTGAAACACCAAATTCGGTGACTAAACGTTTCGTGAAATCAACATCCTTTTCATTTGAAATGGTTTGATAGGATACGGTTTGAAAATACGTTCCTTCGCACGGCAACAATTCAAAAGACGTTTCTTTTAAAAGGTTTTGAAAGAAGTTTCTTTTTTGAAGATAGAGTTGAGCCACTTCATTCACATCAAAAACGCTCAAGTATTCATTAATCGAAGCTTGAGCCAAACTATTTACACTGAATACTAAATATTGATGCACTTTTTTGACTTCTTTCAAAAGATTTTCAGGAGCGATTAAGTAGCCTATTTTCCATCCGGTTAAGTGAAGTGTTTTCCCGAAGGATGAAACAATTAAGCTTCTGTCTTTTAATTTTTCTCTTGTATTAATGGAAATATGTTTGTTTTCAAACGTAATGAATTCATATACTTCGTCTGATAAAATCAATAAATTGGGGTACTTTTCGATGATTTTTTCCAAATGAATAAAATCATGTTCTGTCCAAATTTTTCCGGACGGATTGTGTGGATTATTCAAAATCAACATTCGAGTTTTCGTTGATAAATGCTGACTAATAGCTTCAAAATCGGGAGAATAATCTTCTTTTAACGCAATCCGAATGGGTTTGGCATTACTCAAAATGATTGGCATTTCATAACAATCATAACTTGGGTCGAGAATGATGACTTCCTCTTGCGGTTGCACGAATGCTTGAATGGCAGCAAAAATCGCTTCGGTTGCACCGGCGGTGATTAAAATTTCGGTTGAAGGATTCACTTTTCGCTGATAATGATCAAACGTTAATTGAGCAATTTTTTCCAATAGCGGCGGATAACCGGCCATCGGAGCATATTGATGAATGTCGGTTTTGGCCAATCGAGCTACAATTTCCGTCATTCGCACATCAATCGGGAAATTCGGGAAACCTTGTGAGAGATTTATCGCTTGATAATCGGCCGCCATTTTAGACATGACGGTGAAAATACTGATCGGCGTGTTGGGAAGTTTTGACATGGATTTTATTTTTTTACCATATAAGTCATATAAGTTTTAAAGTGACTTAACTTATATGCCTTATATGTTTAAATTTAGTAATTTTTCTTTATAAAATTACGTTTCAAAAGTGAAAAAACTACCGAATCCCAAAATTTCCCATCCCAATATTCATTTTCTAAAAAATGAGCTTCTTTTACAAAGCCATTTTTTTCTAACACTTTGGCAGAAACATAATTTTCAGGATCAACAACTGCTTCCACAGAATGGAAATTTAATACATTAAAACCATACTCCAAAACGATATTAATGGCTTCACTTGTAATTCCTTGGTTTTGATATTCCGGTAACAACATATACCCAATTTCTGAGCGATAATTTTCCGGTTGAATGCGATAATGACCGATCACACCCAACAATTTCGGATTTCCTTTTAACGTAATCGCCCAATTGATTCCGGTATTATTTTCAATTTTGTCGGTAATCATCGCAATGTGTTCCAATGCCATTTCGGGCGAAGTCACCAACGGTCGCGGAATAAATTTCATCGTTTCCGGATTGCCACGAAGTGCCATTACTTCGTTCACATCTTCAACTGTAACCGCTCGTAACAACAAACGGTTGGACTCGAGTATGGGGAATGGGGTGAAGGAGAGGGTGAGCATTTTGTTTTGTGATAAAAATAAATAAAAACACCAACCTCTCAGTCAGTGTTTTTCAAATAGATATCTTAAAAATTAATCTTCAAGTAAAACCTCCAAAATACTAATTGCCGCCTCACTAATTTTCGTACCCGGACCAAAAACGGCTACCGCTCCGGCATCAAACAAAAACTGGTAATCTTGGTGCGGAATTACGCCACCTACAATGACCATAATATCTTCGCGACCGTATTTTTTAAGTTCTTCAATGACTTGTGGCACCAAAGTTTTGTGTCCGGCAGCTAAAGACGAAACACCTAAAATATGCACGTCGTTTTCCACGGCTTGTTTGGCAGCTTCTTGTGGAGTTTGAAATAGCGGACCAATGTCCACATCAAAACCAACATCGGCATAACCGGTTGCCACTACTTTTGCCCCTCGATCGTGACCGTCTTGTCCCATTTTGGCAATCATAATCCGTGGGCGACGACCTTCTTTCTTGGCGAAAGCATCGGCTAATTGTTTCGCTTTTTCAAAGCTTTCGTCGTTTTTAATTTCTTTACTATACACGCCGCTAAAAGTTCTAATTTGTGCTTTATAACGTCCGAAAACGGCTTCTAAGGCATCACTGATTTCGCCTAGAGTTGCTCGGTTTCGAGCTGCTTCTACGGCTAAAGATAATAAATTTTCCTGACCTGATTTTGCCGCTTCAGTCAATTTTGCCAAACTGGCTTTTACTTTTTCCGTATCACGAGACGATTTTATTTCTGCCAATCGTTCCAATTGTTGCTTGCGAACCATTTCATTATCCACATCCAAAATCATCAATGGATCTTCTTTCTCCAGACGGTATTTGTTTACGCCAACTATAATATCTTGTCCGCTATCAATTCGGGCTTGCTTTCGGGCAGCGGCTTCTTCAATTCGCAGTTTCGGAATACCGGCTTCAATGGCTTTGGTCATCCCGCCCAATTCTTCTACTTCTTCTATTAAAGCCCACGCTTTTTGAGCAATTTCATCGGTCAAACTTTCTAGATAATAACTTCCGGCCCAAGGGTCAACCGTTTTACAAATTTTCGTTTCTTCTTGCAAAAAGATTTGCGTATTTCTTGCAATTCGAGCAGAGAAATCGGTTGGTAAGGCAATCGCTTCATCCAACGCATTGGTATGTAATGATTGAGTTCCGCCAAAAGCAGCTGCTGCGGCTTCAATGCATGTTCGAGCCACATTATTAAACGGATCTTGCTCCGTTAAACTCCAACCCGAAGTCTGACAATGCGTTCGCAACGCTAATGATTTTTCATCTTTCGGATTGAATTGTTTGAGCAATTTTGCCCATAACATTCGACCCGCACGCATTTTGGCGATTTCCATAAAATGATTCATCCCAATTGCCCAGAAAAACGAAAGGCGAGGAGCAAAGGTATCAATATCCATTCCGGCTGCTAATCCGGTTCGAATGTATTCTAAACCATCGGCTAAGGTATAAGCCAATTCAATATCGGCGGTTGCTCCGGCTTCTTGCATGTGGTAACCCGAAATCGAAATCGAGTTGAATTTTGGCATATTTTTGCTCGTATATTCAAAAATATCGGCAATAATTTTCATCGAAGGAGTAGGTGGGTAGATGTACGTATTTCGCACCATGAACTCTTTCAAAATATCATTTTGAATGGTTCCCGAAAGTAAATGAGGAGCTACACCTTGTTCTTCGGCAGCGACAATATAAAACGCCATAATGGGTAAAACCGCTCCGTTCATTGTCATGGAAACCGACATTTCGTCTAACGGAATTTGATCAAACAAAATCTTCATATCTTCCACCGAATCGATTGCGACACCGGCTTTTCCCACATCACCCACCACACGTTCGTGATCGGAATCATATCCTCGGTGTGTGGCTAAATCAAACGCTACTGAAAGTCCTTTTTGCCCGGCAGCTAAATTTCTTCGGTAAAACGCATTACTTTCTTCAGCTGTAGAAAATCCGGCATACTGACGAATGGTCCACGGTCTGCGAACATACATTGTAGCATAAGGACCACGAAGATTAGGAGCAAATCCGGAACCAAAATCAAGGTGTTCTAGGTCTTTTACATCTTCTTTTGTATAGAACGATTTTAGCTCAATGTTTTCGGCGGTGAGAAAGTGTTCAGTATTCAGCTTGGAGTTGGCAGTAAATACTTTTGAGCCGTTACTGCTTACTTCTAATTTTATATGTTGGATGTTTTTTCTCATGATAATTTTTCTGAAGATAAACGTTCCTGCTCTAATTTCTCCGCCAATCTTCTTTCAATAATCGGCGTTACCAATGTTTTTCTCGGATTGGTTTTCACAAAAGGAAACAACTCTAAGTCATTGGCCATTTTGTCGTTTTTGTTAGGATATTTATTAGTTCCCAATAAAACTTCTTTTCCGGAATCAAAAAGCTCCTGCTCTTTTTGAGCACTTTCACCAATTTTTCGCTGAATTGTTCCTTCAATCAATTGCGTAATGAATCCGCCATTGGCTTCAATATCTTTAAATAGTGCCAAGGCTTTTTCGGCTAATTGTTCTGTTAAACTTTCAATGTAATACGCTCCGTCAGCCGGATTATGCACTTGATTAAAATAGCTTTCGTGTTTTAAAACCAACAATTGATTGCGAGCAATACGATCTCCAAATTCATTGTCTTTATGGTAAATCGCATCATATGCTAAATTTGAAACTGCATCAGTTCCACCCAAAATGGCACTCATGCATTCGGTTGTGGTGCGAAGCATATTCACATTATAATCGTATAACGTTTTGTTGCGTTTGGTTGGTGTCGCGATTATATGGCAATCAAAATCATGATTGTATTCTTTGGCTAACGTATTGAATAGTAAACGTAAAGCTCTCAATTTAGCAATTTCAAAAAAGTAATTCGTACCAACTGAAACTTCAAATGTTATAGGAGATGAAATGCTTTCAATTCGATTGAAATATTCATTCGCGTGAGCCAATGAATAAGCCAATTGCTGCACGAAATTCGCTCCGGCATTTTGATATAAATCTGTTTTACAACTTAAAAATGGAATGTTTGAACCTGAAATTAAATTCAGTTCGCTAAAATCTTTCTCTAACGAAGCAAACCAATTTCCGTCTTTGGCCAATTGACCAACCGCATCTTGTAAAATGACAATTTCAAATTGATTTTGAGAGGAAAATGCAGCAATTTTTTTGACAAATTCAGCAGAAAGAAATAATATATTAAAATAATACGTTACTTTTTCTTTTGGAAGATTCAGCATTAATTCATCTAAAGAAACTGTCTCATTTTCTAATGTAAATCGAATACATTCAGCACCTCTTTGTAATGAATCAATCGCTCTTTCATTCGATTTTTTTACATCATAAACATAAATATTCTGAACAATTTTGAATCCGTTTGATACTGGTGAAGGCAATTTAACTTCATTTTCATCACTATGATAAAAAGGTTTCACTTTGATGCCTTCCGGACTTTCCCAAACCAGCGTTTCGTTGTAGTCTGCTCCCTTTAGTTCAAACTGAATTTGTTGTTTCCATTGTTTGGATGAAACCGGTTCAAACTCATTAAATAATTCTTTTGCCATAATTTATAGCGATTTGTTATTTTCTTCTTCTTTTGGAAGTATATCTTCCTCAAATTCTATAATGTAAATGTCTTCACTGTCCCGTTTCATATAATATTTTTCACGGGCGTATTTTTCAATCTGATCCGGATTATTAAGGCGTTTAATGTCAAGACAATCTTTTTTAATTTCGTCTTGGTAGTATTTTTTATTGGTTTCCAATTCGTCGAGTTCTTTATTCAAAACCCGATGTTCCAAATAAGAATAATTATCTAAAAAAAGCATCCAAACCGCAAAAAAAAGAAATACCAATACATATCGATTACCGATATACTTGAACCAAGGATATTTGTCTTTTAGGTTTTGGATATAACTCATATTTATAAAATTCGTTGATTGATAACTGCTCTAACTACATCTATTGCTACTGTATTGTATTTGTCATTCGGAATAATGATATCAGCAAATGCTTTTGTAGGTTCTATAAATTGCTGATGCATCGGTTTTAAGGTGTTTTGATAACGATTCAATACTTCTTCCATATCTCTACCACGTTCAGCGATGTCTCTTTTTAATCTACGAATTAATCGTTCATCAGAATCCGCATGTACAAATATTTTAATATCAAACATATCCCTAAGTTCTGGATTGGCTAAAATTAAAATTCCTTCAACAATCATTACTTTTCTTGGATGAGTCATAATTGTATCATCCGTTCGATTGTGGGTAACAAAAGAATAAACAGGTTGTTCGATAATTTTACCGGCTTTTAATTCTCTTAAATGTTGAACCAATAAATCAAAGTCAATCGCCCTTGGGTGATCAAAATTAATCTTTGTTCGTTCTTCATAACTCAAATTATGCGTTTCTTTATAATACGAATCTTGAGAAATGATGCCTACTTCAGTCTCTGGGAGTTCATTCATGATTTGATGTACTACCGTTGTTTTTCCGCTTCCGGTGCCACCTGCAATGCCAATAATCAACATGTTTTTTATCGTTTGTTTAAGTGTAACAAAGTTAAAAATTATAAATGCAGAATGATTATTTTTCAGGATTAATTTTAATAAAATGTATTAAAGATTTTTTTGAATTAAAATCGAATAGAATGAAACCAAAATATTTATAAAAATATATTTTTTTGTTTCCAAACCTTACAAGCAAACTCGACGGTTTAAAACAAAAAATCCCTCACACTTCGTGTAAAGGATTTTGGTGGTCGGGGTGGCAGGATTATTCCATGAACCTAACTATTGGAAATGTTGCTCACCAAAATCCTTTAAGCTTCGCTCTGAGTTATTTTTTGTTTCCCAACCTTACAAGCAAGCTCGACGGTTAAAAACAAAAAATCCCTCCCACGATATGGAAAGGATTTTGGTGGTCGGGGTGGCAGGATTCGAACCTGCGGCCTCCTGCTCCCAAAGCAGGCGCGATAACCGGGCTACGCTACACCCCGTAAAGCTTTGTAGAGGGTGCAAATATAGAATTAAAATTAGTTTTACCAAACCTAATTTTAAATAAAATTAGGCTATTCAAAAATTATTAAAACTAATCAACAATTAAGCAATCTTTTTCATTTAAAACTTACATTTGCATTTAAATTTAGAAATCAAAACTATGTCTGATACAATAGAAAAAGTAAAGTGCTTAATAATAGGTTCCGGACCAGCAGGTTATACAGCAGCTATTTATGCTGCGAGAGCCAATATGTTTCCGGTTTTATACCAAGGAACTCAACCAGGTGGACAATTGACTACAACCAATGAAGTTGAAAATTTTCCCGGATATCCGGATGGTGTGACAGGACCGGAAATGATGATTCAATTGCAGGAACAAGCGAAACGATTTGGAACAGATGTTCGAGATGGGTGGGTAACCAAGGTAGATTTTTCCGGACCAATTCATAAAGTTTGGGTAAATGATACGAAAGAAATTCATTGCGAAACGGTGATTATTTCTACAGGTGCCTCTGCAAAATATTTAGGATTGCCTTCTGAACAACATTATTTACAAATGGGTGGAGGCGTTTCTGCTTGTGCGGTTTGCGACGGATTTTTCTATAGAGGTCAAGAAGTTGTCATTGTAGGTGCAGGAGATTCGGCTTGTGAGGAAGCTCATTACTTATCAAAATTGTGTAAAAAAGTAACGATGTTGGTGCGAAGCGAAAAATTTCGTGCCTCAAAAATCATGGAAGCTAGAGTCCGTAAAACCGAAAATATCGAGATTTTATTAAATACTGAAACCATAGAAGTAAAAGGTGACGGACAAGTAGTTAGTTCTATTTTAGTGAAAGAAAGAACAACCGGAAAAGAAACTGAAATTCCTGCTACAGGATTTTTTGTTGCTATTGGTCATAAACCCAATACGGATATTTTTGCTGATTATTTAAAATTAGATGAAACAGGTTACATCATTAATGTTCCCGGAAGAGCCTTAACCAATGTAGAAGGTGTTTTTGTAGCCGGAGATGCTGCTGATCATGTCTACAGACAAGCAATTACCGCTGCCGGTACGGGATGTATGGCGGCTTTGGATGCGGAACGTTATCTTGCGAGTAAAGAATAAGAAGAAAAAACATAAAAAAATCCAACTGAAGAGTTGGATTTTTTTATGTTTTTATTTTAGTAGTTTTTTGTTTAAGGATGATTCGTCTGCAAAACGTTTAATTTCAATTGTTGCATTTCCATATAAATTAGTTTCAGACTTTCCGGAAGATTCTAACGTTAATTTATCTGAAACTTGAATATGACTTTTAGCTGAACTTTCAATTACTAAAATTGCTGTTTTTGTAGCTAAATTTTTTCCTGTAAAAGTGGTACTATTATCCATTCTAAGATTAAAACTATTTACATCACCTTCAATAGTTGCTGTCGCTTTTTGATACATATCGCATTTAAAGTTTGATGAACGAATAAGTGCTTTTACATTCGTGTTTTTGCTTAGTTCAAACAGTATATCATCAGATTTAATATTTATTTCAACTTTTGATTTGTCATTTGCAATTAAGGTAAAATTATCACAATCAGCATTTAAAAATAATCGGGCATCATCATAACATTTAAATGTGGCTTGATTAAGTTTTAAGTCAGACAACGCTGTTACTTTTGCTTCTCCTTTTGCAATCAACATTTTGAACTGGTCTGTGTAGGTTATTCTAACACTTGTTTTTTTTGCTCCGGAAATAACATGCGTTAATCCAACTCTTAAAGTTGTTCCGTTCAACTTAATGTCAAATGATTCATGTGTATTATCATCAGCTTCAATTTCAATATTAGGTTGATCTCCTTTTATGATGAAAACATCAATTTCATCTTCAATTTCAATATTTTCAAAATTACCTATTTCTTTTTGAGTAATGGTTACAATTTTAGAAGCTTTAATTTTTTCTTTTTTTTGCGACCATACAATAGTGCTTAGTAAAAGAAAAGTGAACAAAAAGATGCTTTTTTTCATTTTAGATTGGGTTTATGAAGCAAATATAAAAAAACATCCCGATTTTGTCGGGATGAATTTGAACTAATCTATTAATATATTATTTAATTTAGCCTAACTGAACCACCTGATGAGGTAGCTTTTGTTATCGTTTTTGGGTTATTGTAGTATTTAATATCACTACCACTTGAGGCTTTAGCATCTAAACTTACAATAGGGTGAACTTTTATACCACTTCCACTTGATGATTTAGCCGTCACTTCATTTGAAAGTAAATTTTCTGCATCAATATCACTACCACTTGATGATTCAGCTATTAAATTTAATGTTTTACCATCAATTTCAATTTCACTGCCACTACTGGTTTCACAAACGGTTTTTTCTGTTTCAACAGTCAAATTAATTCCGGATCCGCTTGAAGCTTTGGCATCAATTGATCTAACTAGAAGTTTGTTTTTACTGTTGATAGAAGCTCCACTTGATGCTCTTAAATTTTCAACATTAGGCATCGAAACATATACTTTTCTTGATTTACTATTCTTTACACTTTTTTCGATGCTAATTTTTAACGATCCATCAGAAATATCAGTTGTAATATAATCAATAATATTTTTATCAGCCTCAACTACAATTGATTTTGCGTCTTCTTGTGTGATATATACATCAATACCTTTCGATACTTCAATATTTGTAAATTCTCCTGAAACAGGACGATTTTCTTTAACTACATTTCCATCTCCTTTAATAGTATCTCCAAGATTTAATGAAAATTGACAGGAGCTCATCAAAATTGACAAAAGAACAACAATGATAGTTCTGGTAATGTAAACAATTAACTTGATCATGATTAGTTAGTTTTAATGATTATACCTTCCTTGTTTATTTCGAGTCCTTTGAAATCTTTGTTTTTAACTTCTTTATTTTTTTCCTCAATTAGTATACCTTCTCGGTTAATTGTTACAGATGTTGAAGATGAATCACTTGAAACATCATTGTACTCATTTTCCTCTATTGGACAATTGATACATTTAACTTGATCTTTAGTTATCATATATATGTATTCATCCGAACTGTAATGCAAATTGAAAAATGAATTGTTGGATGAATCAAAGCGTTGAACAGAACTATCCGGTTTAATATAAGTGCCTTGCGGCAAGTATAAATACAATTCAACTTCTTGGTTTCTAAATTTGTTTTTTAAATCGGTAATAAAAAAGTTGTCTAAAATTAATTTATTTTTCTCAAATTTATAGGTATAATTTATTTTTTCTGCTCTTTTCTTTGCTTCAGAAATTGATTTTCCCTCTGCTTTTCGTTCAATTTGAAGATATGGCATTGGCTCATCAGTGTAAAGAATTTCTAAACTAATCTCATTTGAATAAATGATGTCATTTCCTTTTTCATCTTGGGTAACCTCAAATTCATTGTGATGAAAATCTTTTGCATAGTAATCATTAAACTTAAATTGAATCGCTAATGTGTCAGTTGGAGAAATGGTTAACGTTTCTTTTTCCACAATTTTACCGTTGTAAGCAATTTCAGTTGCTTGTTTGATGCCAAATGCGATTAAGGTGCCAACAGAAATTATCCATAATGCTAATAAAGTGTATTTGGCAATATTTCCAATTGATTTCATGTTGGTTATCAATAATTTTAATCCCAAAATCATCAAAAAGAAAAATGGAATACCAATTGCGAATATACTTAATAAGACTACCAACCAAATTGGAAATTCGCTTACAATAACTGCGTCATAATAACTTTGCCATGGCATATCTACAAATGTGGTTGAACCAAACGTAAAGCCTCCTATTAAGATACTTCCTAACATGAAAATTGATATGATCAAAATTAATGCTCCAATGAATTTTGCAAAAACACTAAAAATAGTCATGAATATTTCCCCGATGGCAGATCCAACTCTTTCAGCTCCAGTTTTTGCGGCACTTCCTACTTTACTATAGTCAGTATTTTCTATTTTCTCCGAAATATTAGAGAATTCCTCACGGACTTTTTTTTCGATATTACTTAAATTTACAGGTTCACCGGTCATTTGTAGTTTTTCAGCTGTTGTTTGAGCTTTAGGAATTAGAACCCATAGTAACAGATAAAGTAAGATTGGCGAACCAACCCCGGCAATAACAATTAATACTAATAAAAGTCTAATCCATAATGAATCTACACCAAAATAATGTCCTAAACCGGCACAAACTCCTCCTAAAATGTTTTTATCAATATCACGATAAAGTTTTTTGTTGGTTTTTGAAGTTGTTTCTGTAAAATTTGATTGTGCAGATTCACCTTCTTCTTCAATTCTGTAATCTTCAGGTTGACCCATAATTGCAATCATGGCATCTACATCTTTCAGGTTAATTACATTTTTATCTGAATCTTTTTGCTCGCTGAATATTTCTGAGATTCTTACTTCAATATCTTTCATAATTTCATCTTGACCAGAAGAATTAGAAAGAGAACGTTTTATAGCATCAAAATAGCGATTTAACTTTTGATATGCATCTTCATCAATATGAAAGAAGAGACCGCCTAAATTTATATTTACTGTTTTGTTCATGACGTTTAATTTTGATTAGTTATGGTGTTTACGGCGTTGGATAATTCGGTCCAAGTACCATTGAGTTCATTTAAAAATTGTTTTCCTATTTCTGTCAGAGCATAATATTTTCTTGGTGGCCCTGATGTTGATTCTTCCCAGCGATAATTGAGTAGTCCGTCATTTTTTAGTCGAGTGAGCAACGGATATACCGTGCCTTCCACTACCAATAGTTTTGCGTTTTTTAAGGTATCTAATATTTCAGAGGTGTAAGCTTCTTTCTCTTTTAAGACCGATAAGATACAAAACTCTAAAACACCTTTTCGCATCTGTGCTTTTGTGTTTTCAATATTCATAATTCATGATAAGATTTTTAGTTTAACTGATTCGTTTTTTGATTTGATTGATTGCTTTTCAGCGATGATTGATTGATTGATTGATGATTGAAACTCTATTTAATAAATTTTATGGAAAATGGATAATTGTAAATTGTTCCTTCATTTGCTTTAACAGTTCCAATAACTACTAAAATAAATTCTGCAATTGTCCAAATTCCAATTACTATGGCAGTAATAATTCCTAGTGTAATTAAATCAATTGGAATTACATCACCGCCTGCATTTTCAATATTAATGTAATTAACAATGGAACCGATAAAAAAGATTCCTAATACAATTGCAATAATAATGCTATACATCAATATACTTAAATGAAAATTCACTACAGATTTTCCATTTTCATTTACATATTCTGATTCATGCTTTTTTTGTTGCCATATGATTAAGGGAACTACAATTCCTGCAAACGGAATTAAATACTTTGCAAATGCACTTAAATGCAATAATGCTGCTGTTGTTTTTTCGTTTTGTGCTGTCATAATTAAAAGTGTATAATAATATCCTATGCAAATATATGTCTAAAAGAAGGTATTATGTTACGCATAGTACTAATAATTAACAAATTATTAACATTTTTGATTTAGTTAGAAAATACTATATTTACATCAAAATTCAGTTCTCATGAGGTTTTCGGCTTTTAATATCAATGTTTTTCTTTTTTTTAAATTACCATCTGCATTTTGGTGTGGTGTTCGGGTAAAGTCGATAAATAATAAGGAATGTGTGGTAACGGTGAAGCATCGATGGTTCAACCAAAACCCTTTTAATTCCATGTATTTTGCTGTTCAAGCTATGGCGGCAGAACTCACGACTGGTGCTTTGGTAATGGGAAAAATAAAAGAAAGCGGTAAAAATATATCCATGTTGGTTGCAAACAACAACGGAAATTACACTAAAAAAGCTCGAGGTAGAATAACATATATATGTAGAGACGGTTCTCTTATTGATCAAGCCATAAAAAAGACTATTGAAACCGGTGAAGGACAAACATTTTGGATGAAATCTATTGGAACTGATGAAAAAGGAGACCAAGTAGCGGAACTTAACTTCGAATGGAGCGTCCGACTAAAGTAATTTTCAGAAGCTTCCTCCCGCTTTTCGTTGCAAGTCCTCGTCCCGAACTCGGTTTTTTTAGGCGTTATTCCAGAGCTTCCTTTGGTCGCTTGGCCTCCCGCCAAAAAAACACGTGTTCGTTACTGCGGGCTTT
>QLAH01000121.1_pt1 | contig 67836 bp, 78 predicted proteins | sample 4693081 | NCBI WGS metagenome assembly QLAH01 (sample SAMN09425401, study PRJNA476045) | Lake water metagenome, whole genome shotgun sequencing project.
CGAAAAAGTGCAGTCTTAAACAAAAGGCGAAGCGGGCCTCAATGAGTCCTGACTACATGCTCACTGTCCTTGCCGCAGGTCTCGCAACCTAGCACAATTCCGCGATACTTTTCTTGCGCTTACCCTGATTTTATAATGAAGTCACGGACGGTCAGGAGGTTGGGCTGAAGTTGAACCATGGGAAACTCTGAAGCTAACTCAAAAACGTCCAGAAATCACTTGCCCTCAATTCTTCTAGCCTCTTGGATAGTGGAATCGATCACATGAAATTTGTCAAGATGCTGTTCTATAAAAAACTGTCCTTTATTTGCCAGAAGAGTCATATTCTCATTCAGTAACTTAAGATCAGCATTCAACTCAAGAAGAAAATTATGAGCCGTAGTGATTATATTCGCAAGTCTTTGATCTACGGCCTTGGTTAAAATATCTCTCGCTATTGAGTTTTCAGGGAAATCTCGCTCAATTCTTTTTAGATCTTCAGCAGCATCATTGAGAGCACTATCTTGAAGCTCCTTATATTTAACAGTTCTCTCATAAACAAGGGTTTGTGCCTTATGTCGAAAATCGATTTGCATATCGTTAATAGAGTTAATTACCTGAACATTCAGGTTAGCCAGCTCTTTCTGATACTTTATGATAGCGTCAGAAACAGCTGTCATTCTTGCGAATTCTCTATCTTTTTTGCATTGTTCAATCTCCATTAAAATTCTTGTTACTTCTGTCTCTTTCTTGATCTCAAGCTCATTTTCTTTTTCCTTTTTATATTGTTCAATCTCCATTAAAATTCTTGTTACTTCTGTCTCTTTCTTGATCTCAAGCTCATTTTCTTTTTCCCTAGCTTCCATTTCTCTGCGATGTGCTGACTTTTTCAATGGTTCGCCAGCCCAGTCAGTCACCAGCTTAATTGGCGCGTAAACAATATCATCTAGCTTATCAAACATCTTAAACATATTCATTTAGCTACCTGCTTTAAGGGAAGTGATCTTTCGCTGAAATAATGCTCTATCTTTTTTCTGCCAGTAAAGTAATTTTTGATAATTTTTCTCTGAATTTTTACTCAAATCTAAAAGGCTTGTTAAAGATCTTTTTTTATCTTCAAGGATACTGAGAACGAAATCTCGACCCTCGCTCGTCAGCATCGGAGTACTGAACTTAATATGATCTTGAACAAGAGTAAGTATTAGACAAATGAATTTCTCTCTAGAGCTTTCCGAAATGTCAGAAGAATCCTCATGCAAAGATTGAAACAAGGGGAAATGTTGATTTATCCAATCAATGAAAAATCCCTCAATGGACAACTCCATCAAAAAACTTTCATTTTCAAACTCGAACATAGGGCCAAAGACTGCTTCATCTTCATATAAAAAAGATGACACAAGTGATTCTCGACACTGTTTAAGGCATTTGAGAGTTAGTAACGTCTCTTCTTGAATCACCCATCACCCTCCTGCGAGGAATTCGCTACGGATTGAATTCCACTTCTAGCCTCTTTTTTGATTTCGCCAAGCATACTCAAAACATTTTCTTCGATCAAACTCGTTGACATGTCAATGCTTTTTGTGTAGCTTTCTACAAGCTCCTTGATCCACATGGAAGCAACATTAGGATCTACTTGAGTCGAGGATAGCGTCTCAGAGACTTCTTTTAGTGATTCAGCAAAAAACTTGGTTCTTTCTTTTCTCAGCTCTTCCTGCAAGTTATTTGCAAATTTTATTTCTTCTTTGTATTGCTGAATTAATTCTAAATAGTTCTTTTCATATTCATAAAGAATTGCCAATCTTTCTCTTGTCGCGCTTAAATTACCTGCAACTTTTAAGATGGCTGCCTGAACAAAAACTTCTTTTGCTTCATCATCTATATTTAACTTTGATGCAAGATCTAGTAGATCAGACTTAAGATTGCCTAGATTCAAATTTGTTTTAACTGGATTCGACATCGTATACTCCTTCTTGAAAGAATATTTTTTTGGGGTTGGCCTGTCTATTTCTTTGTCGCAAGTCCTAAGATACTCTTCAAGTGCTTTCCTCTCCATATTTTATTTTTAGACTTGCAATATAGTCTAAAGTGTAGCTTCAATTACTTAAATCAGTATATTCACTTGTCTATCTCTGCTGAGCGGTGGTTGTTTGATTCTTGGGTGTATCGTTAAAACCCCTCTCATGTAGGAGTGACTTCATTTTAAGCTGCGGCAAGGCGGCCTAGCCATCCTCCCAGGACTTATTGCTACAATGCGGAACTTAGGCCACCCATCAAAGCCAGACCACCACCCATGACAGATCCAGAACTACGCCAACTGGTTAAAAGCAACGCCCGAACCGCCCAAGCCATCCTAGAGGCCATGGCCGAAGCTCGGCTAGAGCGAGAAGAATCCCGTGATGAGTTCTACATCGAAAACAAAGTAGATCGCCTACTGGGGGCTTAGCCTTCTTCCACAGATGAGCGCGTAAAGTAATGTCTACTTCACAGCAGACACCATCAACGTTGATTTGATGGATGGTTGCACCATTACGGTGCCCTTGGTTTGGTATCCATGTCTGTTGAATGCCTCCCCCGAACAGCTTGCCCAGTGGGAAATTTGCGGCGGCGGCTACGGCATCCACTGGGAAGCCCTAGACGAAGACCTCAGTACCGAAGGAATGCTGCGCGGTGCCCCTGCCCCAGAGGCGAGAGCGAGGTGACAGCTAGAAGCTCACCATAGGGTTAGAATCCCGGTATTTTCGCTGGTGGAGAGTTGCGCGATTGCATCGTAATTCCTCCGCAAGATTTGCTCAATATCGTTGGTCGAGCAATTACCTCGACGAACCCAAATCACCTTGGGTGGAAATCCAAGATATACAACCAATTCACTGAAGTCCGAATCTTTACTGACGATTAGGAACTCGTTTCGTTGGGCATAGTTCCACACCACACGATCATCTTCACGACCTAACCCTAGAGGATCAACATGGGCAGAGCCAGGATACAGATCTGCAAGGCGAGTGACCAATCGAGGTGATAGGTGTTGGTCGAACAGCAGCTTCATGGGGCAATAGACACCATCATGCGCTCACGGTTAGCCGCAAAACTCAGGCAGGCCAGAATATCGGTCTGGGTGAGGTAGGGAAAATCGTCCAGAATTTCCTCATAGGTCATCCCCGATGCCAAATATTCCAACACATCATAAACCGTAATCCGCATCCCCCGAATACAGGGCTTTCCGCCACGCTTGCCCGGTTCAATGGTGATAATGTCTTGATATTGCATAAAAGGCATCTCTTTTAAATGTGTTCCAGCCGCTCAGCAATCCACACTTTAAATAATGGATTGTCGGCTTACTCCTAGCCGTAGTGCCTCGCAATCCAATGCCTCAATCCTCCAAATTGGGAAATCAATATCGATGCGCTGCTGTTCGCAACCAGGGCGTTTGATCTGAGATAAGTCGAGGTCATCGATAATGTCCTCTTGGCCTTCGTCAAACTTTTGGTCAAACGCTTCTGCCTTCATAGAGATTCATCCAAAAGTCCATGACCTATGACTCGCTAGCCTGAACATCTGCGACAAGATTACCTAAATAGAGCCTAACAAACTCCTTAGCCGCCAGGGGGGTCAGGGTTTTAAGCACCTGGGTAATCTCAACAATCGTCTCCGAAGACGGCTCTCGTTGATCATGCACCCACTTAAATACCGCCGAGCGATCCATCCCCAAGGCTAGCGTTCAACGACCATGGCGGCCCCGCTACCCCGTCGGCTAGGTTCTGCGGCGGCCAAGACAGACCCATCAGGCCGGATGACCAACCCGACTGCGGCACCGATCTCAGGCACTGGGGTCAAGGGATGGCCAAGGGCGGTTAATTCCTGCCCTAGGGGAGTTTGTTCGAGTTGGCTGTCTACTTGGGTGGTGCCCGTATTGCGCTGGGAAATGCGGGGGGCCGCTATGGCATCGGGGAGGGACAGGCCAAAATCAATCAGGTTGATGGCTATCCCGACCACCGTTGTAATGATGGTAGAACCACCCGGAGAGCCAAAGGCCAGCATTGTGCCATCGGGGCTGCGGACGATGGTGGGGGCCATGCTGCTGCGGGGTCGTTTGTAGGGTTCAGGCGCGTTGGGATGGGGGCTGATGGGGTCAAAGTCGGTCAGCTCGTTGTTGAGGATGAAGCCATAGCCCGGAACCACGATGCCAGATCCGCCCGTGGATTCAATCGTGCAGGTGTAGGAGACGATGTTGCCCCAGCGATCACTGGTGACCAGGTGGGTGGTGGATATCCCCGATGGCGTTTGTCCCTGCGCTACGGGGGGTAATCCAGTCAGGCTGGGGCTGGGGTCGGTCTGAAAGGGCAGTGGGTCGCCGGGGGCGGCGCGAAAGTCTGGATCGGCGGGGGCGCGGTCGCCCACTAGGTCTCGCCGAGTTTGAATAAAATCTTGGCTCTGAAGCCCCGCCAAGGGCACATCGACAAACTCTGGATCGCCCAGGAAGGCATTGCGGTCGGCAAAGGCGAGCCGTTCGGCTTCAATGACCGTATGCCAAGCCTTGGCGCGATCCGCCTGGGTTAGATTAAAGCCCTCTAGAATGCGGAGAATTTCCCCGGTGGTGATGCCCCCGCTGCTGGGCAATCCCATACTGTAGAAGGTATAGCCGCGATACGGGGTAACCGTAGGGGGCCGCACCCGTACTGCGTAGTGGTCGAGGTCGGTTAGGGTCATGGCTCCAGGCACAGCCGGGAAGGGGGGATTGGCCACGGTGGGCGGCTGTTGCACCGTTTGGATGATCGCCTCGGCAATCTCCCCCCGATAAAAGCCATTGACGCCCTGCTCGGCCAGGAGGCGGTAGGTTTTGGCTAGGTCAGGATTTTTGAACCGACTGCCAACGGCGGGCCGCTGGCCCTGGGGCAGGTACAGCGCCTGGGTAGAGGTGAAGGCGGCAAAGCGGGCCTGGTTTTGTTCAATCTGCTTGGCAAAGGTTTCATCAACCACAAAGCCATTCTCGGCCAGGGCGATGGCCGGTTGGAGGGCTTCGCCGAGGGAGAGGGTGCCATAGCGGCTGAGGGCTTCGGCCCACTCTAGGGGAGTGCCGGGTACTCCCACCGCTACCCCTGAGGAAACGCGATTGGGGGAGAAGGGCAGCAGATCGCCGGGATTCATCGGATCCTGAAACAGGTCTACGGTGGTTGCGGCGGGGGCCTGCTCCCGGCCATCGAGGGTGATCAGGCGATCACTATCTTTGAGGTAGATGACCATGAACCCGCCCCCACCAATGCCAGCGGAAAAGGGATCGGTAACGCCCACGGCGGCGGCAGCGGCGACCGCCGCATCAATGGCATTGCCGCCCCGGCGTAGCACCTCTAGGCCCACCCGAGTTGCATCGGCATCGGCGGTGGCCACCGCGCCCCCACGGCCTGTAGCCATGGCCAGAGGGCTTTGGGACAGCCCCGCCGAGCTGAGCCAGAAACCAAGGCAAAGGCTTAAACATAGCGTTGCCGCAACGATTCGCCTAATTCGCCCAATTCGCCTAATCATACTCATGCTTCCCCATTCCCCTAGGGTGAAATGATCCCTTAATGAATCTCTATGGCTCCTATCGTTGTCTCCCTGCTGCTGCCGCAAAGCTGCGCCTAATCATATCCATGCTTCCACATTCCCCTATGGTGAAATGGTCCCTTAATGAATCTCTATGGCTCCTATCGTTGTCTCCCTTCTAGCGATCATGCTATGGCTCTTTCCCGCCCTCCCAGCGTTGGCCCTCCCAGCCCCCAACCCACAGCCCCTAGGGGCAATCCCTGGGCTATCAGCATTATTTGCAGGGGAGGCTCCCACCCTCGGCGTGCGAGATGGTCAACTATCGCCCTGTCCGGCAACCCCTAACTGTGTGGTGAGTCAGGGCGCGGATCCAGACCATGCCATTGCGCCGATTGCCTACACCAGAAGCCGGGATGATGCCCGTGACCTGCTGGCTAAGGTGCTAGGCGTGGTGCCCCGTACCGAGATTGTGGCGCAGCAAGAGGGTTACATTCGGGTGAAGTCCACCAGCCGCCTAATGGGGTTTGTGGACGACACAGAGTTCTACTTTCCCGAGGATGAGCCTGTGATTCACGTTCGAGCCGCCGCCCGGTTGGGAGAATCTGACCTCGGCGTGAATCGGCGACGGCTGGAGCAGATTCGTTTTGCCCTGAAGGACTTAGGGATTTAGAGGGTCATCACCTGGGATCAGTAGATTGCAAAGTCCCCGCAGCCCTCACCCCCAACCCCTCTCCCACGAGGAGAGGGGTTGGGGGTGAGGGCTACAGCGCAAGCCAGAAGCAGGTTTCTGAAGATTGCAGTCCTTGGCTTATCCTGAACTCAGCTTAGCTAGGTATCACCCACAGCAATGAGCCAAAAACAAGCCCGCTAGCCAGGGCTAAAAGCAGGCATAGACCAGGCCTGTGGAGTGTCACGCCCCCCTCGCGTTAGACCGTAGGCCTTGAGGAAATTGGGGCGGAGTTGCTAGGGTACAGAGGTCTCTCCAAGAACGCAGTCGGCATCTGTTTGCTAAGTCCGTGGGCCGCAAGACTATGGCCCGATGAGCTTATCCCATTGCACTCTCAATTTGGCATACCTATACCTATGGTCATTGCACTCTCTCCCCCATCCCAAGTCCTTAGTGATGAAGAACTGTCCAAAACTCATGCCTATTGGCGCGCCTGTAATTACCTGGCGGTAGGCATGATTTACCTGAAGGACAACCCCCTGCTGAAGGAACCCCTGAAGCCGGAGCATGTGAAACATCGCCTGCTGGGCCACTGGGGCGCGTCTCCGGCCCTCAGCTTCACCTACGTCCACTGCAATCGGCTGATTAAAAAGTACGACCTGGATATGATCTTCGTGGCTGGCCCTGGTCACGGTGCGCCGGGGGTGCTTGGCCCGGTATATCTAGAAGGCACCTACTCGGAAATCTACCCCGATAAGAGCGAAGACGAAGAAGGGATGCAGCGCTTCTTCAAGCAATTTTCCTTCCCGGGCCACATTGGTAGCCACGTCACGCCGGAAACGCCAGGTTCCATCCACGAAGGCGGCGAACTGGGCTACAGCATTTCCCACGCCTACGGTGCGGTGCTGGATAACCCCGACCTGATCGTCACCTGCGTGGCGGGGGATGGCGAGGCGGAAACTGGCCCCCTGGCGACGGCGTGGCACTCCAACAAATTCATCAACCCAGCCCGCGATGGGGCGGTGCTGCCGATCCTCAACCTCAACGGCTACAAAATCGCCAACCCCAGCATTCTCTCCCGCATTTCCCACGACGAGCTAAACGCCCTGTTCTACGGCTACGGCTACACCCCCTACTTTGTAGAGGGCAGCGACCCCACCGAAATGCACCAGAAAATGGCAGCGGTGATGGAGGAATGCGTTCTCAAAATTAAGGACATTCAGCGGGAAGCTCGCCTCAACGGCAATGTGGAACGCCCCCGCTGGCCGATGATTGTGCTGCGGTCGCCCAAGGGCTGGACGGGGCCGCAGTATGTGGATGGTCACAAGGTAGAAGGCTTTTGGCGGGCACACCAGGTGCCGATGGGCGAGATGCACAGCAACCCCGACCACCTGCGCGATTTGGAAGCCTGGATGCGCAGCTATGGGCCGGAGGAACTGTTCGACGAAAATGGTACCCTGCGTCCAGACATCAAAGCCCTGGCCCCGGCTGGCCCCCGACGCATGAGCGCCAACCCCCACGCCAACGGCGGGTTGCTGCGGAAGGCGCTGAAAATGCCAGCTTTTCGGGACTACGAAATTCCCGTGCCCCACCCCGGCAGCGTGGAGTTTGAAAACACCAAGGCCCTGGGCATCTTCATGCGCGACATCATGCGCGACAACATCAAAAACTTCCGGCTGATGGGGCCAGATGAAACCGCCTCCAACCGCCTGCACCCGGTCTACGAAGTCACCAAAAAAGCCTGGATGGCGGACTTTTTGCCGGAGGACATGGACGGCAGCGAACTCTCCCGCGAGGGCCGAGTGATGGAAATGCTGAGCGAACACACCCTACAAGGCTGGCTAGAGGGCTATCTGCTGACGGGTCGCCACGGCCTATTCCACACCTACGAAGCCTTTGCCCATGTGGTCAGTTCCATGTTCAACCAGCACGCCAAGTGGCTGGATATCTGCAAAAACCATGTGCCCTGGCGGCGGTCGGTGTCGTCGCTGAATATTCTGCTGTCTTCCCTAGTGTGGCGGCAGGATCACAACGGCTTCAGCCACCAGGATCCGGGCTATGTGGACTTGGCTACCAACAAAAGCCCCGACGTGGTGCGGGTGTATTTCCCCCCCGATGCCAACTGTTTGCTCTCCGTGGCCGACCACTGTTTCCGCAGCGTAGACTACATCAACGTGATCGTGTCGGACAAGCAGAATCACCTGCAATACCTGACTATGGAGCAGGCCGTACAGCACTGCACCAAGGGCATCGGCCTTTGGGACTGGGCCAGCAACGACGACTGCGGCACCGAACCAGACATCCCCGACGTGATCATGGCCTGCTGCGGCGACATTTCCACCAAGGAATCCCTCGCCGCCACCGCCATTCTGCGGGAGGAATTCCCCTCCCTGAAGGTGCGGTTTGTGAACGTGGTAGACCTCTTCAAACTGGTCTCCGCAGGGGAGCACCCCCACGGGCTGAGCGACCGGGACTTCGACTCCCTTTTCACCAAGGACAAGCCCGTGATCTTTAACTTCCACGGCTACCCTTGGCTGATCCACAAGCTGGTCTATCGCCGCTCCAACCAAGAGCGCATCCATGTGCGCGGCTACAAAGAACAGGGCAACATCAACACCCCGCTGGAACTGGCGATCAACAACCAGATCGACCGTTTTAACCTGGTGATCGACGTGATTGACCGGGTGCCCAAGCTGGGTTCCGCCGCCGCCCACGTAAAGGAAAAGATGAAAAACAAAATCATCGAATGCCTCACCTACGCCCACACCGAGGGCAAAGACCAGGACGAAATCACCCACTGGAAATGGCCCTACTAGGGCATGGGTGAACGCTAAATCCTAGGCAACCTGAGTTCGGGATAAGCCAGTCGCTGCAAGCTTGAGAAACCTGCTTCCAGCTTGTGCTTTAGACCTCACCCTAAATCCCTCTCCCCTAGGGAGAGGGACTTTGAGCCTTTCTAGCTCCCCTCTCCTCGTGGGAGAGGGGCTGGGGGTGAGGGCCAAGCCCATACGAAGAGACATCTTTGTGATCTACTGAACCTGCTTCCAGCTTGTGCTTTAGACCTCACCCTAAATCCCTCTCCCCTAGGGAGAGGGATTTTGAGCCTTTCTAGCTCCCCTCTCCTCGTGGGAGAGGGGCTGGGGGTGAGGTCTACCAGGGGATTTGGTCACTATGTCTAACCCGAACTGAGGTTAGGCAAGGGGCTGAGGCCCCTTTTTTCTTGGCCGCTTTCCTGCATCGGGTAGCACACCCGCAGGATACCAAATCCGACTTCCCTACCCCCGCTTCCCAATCTGTCAAATCCCAAATCCCGGTCGCTTACCCCCCATTCACATGCTGATCCCGCTCAGGCTGAGCTTGGCGAAGCCTCAAGGGGGGGTTCTATTCGGATGTGGTCTAGCCCGATAGGCCACTAAGCCTTGATAGGGCTGAGAATTTGGCTAAGGCGGCGCAGTTGTTCGGTGGCTCCCATGCTAATCACCAAATCGCCAGGACAGAGCAGGGTATCGGCACTGGGGCCAATGATGAGATGGTTATCGGCTCGACGGATGGCCAAGAGCAACGCCCCCGACTTTTTCCCCAGTTGGGCCTCACCCAGGGTGCAGCCAATGATGGGGCAGGTGGTGGGGGTGAGCAAAAATTCCTCAACATAGACGGTACGGTCGGATCCGGTGAGGATGCCATCGATAAAATCAACCACCTGGGGCCGCAGGGCCGCCGCCGCCATCCGTTTGCCGCCGCTGATGTAGGGCGAAACCACCACATCGGCCCCTCCCCGCTCCATTTTTTGAATGGCCTCTTCGCTGCTGGCACGGGCGATGGTGCGAATGGTGGGGGCCAGGGTTTTGGCGGAAAGCACCGTATATAAATTTTCCGCATCGGAGGGCAGAGCCGCGACCAGGCATCGCGCCCGTTCAATGCCCGCTTGCAGCAGCACGTGATCTTCGGTGGCGTCTCCCTGAAAGGTGATGTAGTTGAAGCTTTGGGCTAGTTGAATAGAGGCATCATCGGAATCAATAACGATAAACGACACCTTTTCCGCCGTAAACTCTGTGGCAATTTGTCGTCCGGTGCGACCAAAGCCGCAAATAATGTAGTGGCCAGTGAGGGATTCCATATATCTCCGTCGTTTGTGGAGCCGCAGTCCTGCCTGTAAATGTCCCTGCACGATAGACTCTGTGAAATTATTGAGGATGTAAGCAATCACCCCCACCCCAGTCAGCAAGAAAACCATGGTGAACAGCCGCCCCCGGGCCGTCAGAGGGTTAGTTTCCCCAAAGCCCACGGTGGTTAGGGTGATGACAGACATGTAGACGGCATCGATCCATGTCCAGCCCTCCACATATTTGTACCAAAGTGCCCCCGTCAGCAAAATGAAAAATAGCGCCACTAACCCTCGGGTGAGGTGACGGCGGGAACGTCGATAGTTTTCCTCAATCGTCCATTCAGCGTAGCGACGATGTTTGATGCGGTCGGCCATAGTCTCCTGGGCAGGGGGGAGGTGCAGGGCTGCACCGCCTAAATTGTAAAGGGTGGATAGACTCCCACCGCAGGAGGAATCTGCCGCCTCCCCGCTTTCAAAAGAGGCTGTTATGATGCTTTTGATTTCGATGCATGGGGTTGCTTGGGACGAGGGCTGCGCTAGCAGGCCACCCCATGCCCCCACCCTCTCCACGCCGTTTTGAGAGTACATCCTATGTTTTTCGACCCCACCTACCTCCTGCTGATGATCCCCGGCATGGCCCTGATGTTCTTGGCCCAAAGTAAGGTGAAGGGAACCTATCAACGCTATTCCCAAGTGCAGTCCACCATGGGTATGACCGGTGCCCAGGTAGCGCAAACCATTTTGATGAAAAAAGGCGTTAGCGGCATTCGCATCGAAGCCGTGGCAGGTGAACTCACCGATCACTACGACCCCAGTGCCAAAGCGGTACGGTTATCCGAAGGTATTTATAACTCCACCTCGCTGGCGGCAGCAGCGGTGGCGGCCCACGAATGCGGTCACGTTCTCCAAGACGTGGAGGGCTACAAGTTCATGAATCTGCGTGCCGCCCTCGTGCCAGCGGTCAATCTAGGGTCTCGCATTGGCCCCCTGTTGATTATGGCAGGGTTGATTTTCAACCTCCTGAACCTAGCCTGGGTGGGCATTTTCTTCTTCGCGGCGGTGCTGCTATTCCACGTCGTCACCCTCCCCGTAGAATTCGATGCCTCTGGCCGTGCCCTGCGCCTGATTGACGAACTGGGCATATTGCAAGGGGAAGAAAACCGAGGAGCCAAAGCCGTCCTCAGCGCCGCCGCCCTCACCTACGTAGCCACGGCCTTCTACGCCTTCCTCAACCTGCTCTACTACATCATTTTGATCAACCGCCGCCAGTAGTTCAGAGAATACGGTTCGATGGTTCACTATCTCTACCTACATGGGTTTGCCTCTGGTCCCCAATCCTACAAAGCCCAGGCCCTCCAGGCTCGGTTTGAGGCCGTGGGGCTTTCCCTCACCATTCCCGACCTCAACCAGGGCGACTTTGCTACCCTCACCCTCAGCCGCCAAATTCAGCAGGCCCGCGAATTGATTTTGGCCCAGCCCCAACCAACGGTGATGATTGGCTCTAGCCTGGGCGGGCTAACCGCAGCTTGGGTAGCCGAACAGGCGGATCTTCAGGAGCGCATTGAAAAACTGGTGTTGCTGGCTCCAGCCTTTCGGTTTTTGGCCCAGTGGTTGCCCCGTTTGGGAAAAGATGCCCTTGCAGAATGGCAACGGCAGGGCAAAACCTCCGTCTATCACTATGGGGATCAAGAACAAAAAGACCTGGACTACGGCTTTTGGGAGGATGCCCAACGCTACGACGACGATGCCCTCCAGCATCAAACCCCCACCCTCATTTGCCACGGCCTGCACGATGAGGTGATCGCCATCGAAGCCAGTCGTGCCTATGCCGCCCGTCGCCCCTGGGTGAATCTTTTAGAACTCGACAGCGACCACACCTTAGGCAATGTGGAAACCGAAATTTGGGATGCCCTCAGGCCGTTTCTCCTGGATGAATAGGCGGCGGTGTAGGGGCAATGGGGCAGGTTCAGTGGGGCGGTTGCGATGTGGTTTCAATAATGGCAACCCCCATGCCACAATTGGCGCAATCCCTTAGGGTAAAGAAGAGGGGGAACGGTGGAGTTATCGTCTCAGCCTGGGTCGAATGTTGAATCTAATTCAAGTCTGCCTTGGCAGGGGACAGACCCAACGCCACAGCAGTTGCAGAGTATCAAGGCTCAGCTTGACTTGGTGCTGTTAGCCCTAGAAGCGCTAACGGGCTTGGGTTCTGAGGCGATGCTGGCGGCGGCGGCGAGTTTAAACCTATCGGACTTATTAAGCGACCGGGTAAATCTGTGGCGGCTGCGGCAGGCCAGCCCTCTCCGCAAGGGGCAAGGCCGCAAAAAGCTCGATATCGACGAAGCCCGCGCCCTGGTCTTGGTGATTACCCACCTAGCCCTTGACCACCAAGCTACCATCCGCCAATCCGTGACCCAGCTTGAAACGGCCCTCGACCAAGGCCGTCCCCCTCACCGCATCGCCCTTCTGGGCAATTACCTCGATGCCTTTGTCAACGCCTACCAAGAGCGCATGGAAGATGACCCCACCGCCACCGCCGATACCCTCAACCCCCTCGCCCTCAAGCTACTCATCGATCTCCTGTTCTACAGCGGCCCAGGGGGAGATCGCAAACTCTGGCTGGCCCTCCTAGACCGCGCCAAAACCTAGATACCCTTCTCCTCCATACCCTGAGCCTACGGGAGTACACCCCGACTCCCCACTCCCCACTCCCCACTCCCTCCCCCATGTCCTCCGTTGTCTCCCTGTCCTCCTACGACTATGCCGCTGGCACCTGGGCGCTGCGGTTAACGGGGCAGGTGTCACCATTAACCGCCCTGACCGATCGGGTGGTGCTGAAGCGATTGCGGTTTCAACTCAGCCTATGGGAGGATCTTGGCAACCCAGCCCCCTTTCATGGCGATGGGTCACGGGAACCCTTCGCCAGATCAGCCCCTGCCTTTGAGATCTCTGGCCATGGCTCAGACTTAGCCGACCTCAGCCATTTGGTGCAAACCTATGTGCAGCAATACCTTCAGGAGCAAGGGTTAACACCATCCCAAGGGCTGAGCCAGGGCCAGCACAGCTTGACTCCGATGGGGTTAACGCGCCATCGGCTGACGGTGGCAGGGCTATCGTCTCCTGTGGTGGTGAATTTATCGTTGGTGCAGTTGGCAGATTTAGCCACGGTACTAGGCCAAGCCGAGCAAGCGGTAGAACAGGTGCCGGAGGAATTGGCCTTGCCCCAACGGCAGCCATCGCGCTCCAAACGACCTTCCAGATTGCCCCTGTGGACGGGATCGGTAGCAGCAGTGCTGGTAGCGGCGGTGCTAGGTAGCCAATGGCTAGGACAATCTCCCCCCACCCTGGTGCAATCGCCTACGCCCACGGCAGAAACCCTGACGCCTGACGCCTCGGCAGGGGGAAGCGAATCGACAACCGAGGGGTCTGCCTCGCTAAATGCAACTGAAAATGCAACTGAATTAGACAACGACACGGCCCTTGATCCAGGGGCCACCCTAGGAGAACGGTCAGAAACCCAGGGCTTGTCAGGATCACCGGGATCAGAGGCGACCTCAGACACGGCCCCATCTTCAGCACCGAGTACCGCACCGAGTACCGCCCATCGATCCCCCAACGCTGCACCGGAAGTAGCATCTACCGGGACAGACCGCGCAACGCCCCCGCAGCCTCATACAGAACCCGATAATCTCGCAGCCGTGCCCCCCCGTGCCGCAACGCCTTTCTCAGTGGAGCAACCGTTACCGTCGGCCAGCCCCCCCCCGGCTGGGAGCATGGGTGAGCGATCCAGGACACCTGCTTCTGTGCCATCGGCAACCCCAGAGGCATCGGATTCCCTGGCCCCTGCATCATCGGCCCCTGAAGCGGCCCCTGAATTGGCCCCAGCCCCGTTGGGCACACATCTGGCCGATAGCGCCCCTGTTGACGATCTAGAGCCCCTACGGCGGGCCTTGGCAGAAAACTGGAGCCCCAGGCCAGGGCTATCCTCGCCCCTGCGCTATCGCCTCACCCTAGGGCCAACGGGAGAAGTCTTAGTCATCACGCCCCTAACTGCGCCGTCTCGCCCATACCTGGCCCCAGACGACTTACCCCAAGTGGGCGACGTAATCCCAAACCTACGGCTGTCTGAACCCACAACCGTTGATATTGAACTGCTACCCTCTGGCATTGTGAACGTTTACCGCAGTTCTCTTCCCTGATTGGCTACCTCAAAACTTCTCCACCTCAAACATTTCCCACCGCTCACCGTCGCCCAGCGTAGTGATAGGTGTTGAGGTAGCCTCGGCCCTTCACCAGCACCCGCCCCACGGGATCGAAGTGGTAGAGGTGCTTGACCCGTCGGTAGGTTTCCTCTGTGACCTGAATTTTGCCCGATTGGCCCTGGGATTCCATGCGACTGGCAATGTTGACCGCATCGCCCCAGAGATCGTAACTAAATTTCTTGATGCCAATGACCCCAGCCACCACCGCCCCCGTGTTGATGCCAATGCGAAGCTGAAAATCTTGGCCATCGGTACGGGCAATGCGCTCGGCAGCAGCCTGCATCGCTAGGGCCATCTCCATCACCGACTCCGCATGATCATCGCTGGGCAAAGGCAGACCACCCACCACCATGTAGGCATCACCAATGGTTTTAATTTTTTCGAGGTGGTACCGATCCGCCAGCCGATCAAATTCTGAAAAAATTTGGTTCAGCCAGTTCACAAGGTCGAGGGGACTGGTTTGGGCGGCTAGGGGCGTAAAGTTGACGATATCGGCAAACAGAATCGTGACATCATCAAAGCGTTCCGCGAGGGAACCCTGAAGTTGCTTCAGTTTCTCCACAATCGCCTTGGGCAAGATGTTCAGCAATAACTGCTCTGATTTTTGCTGCTCTAGGCGAAGATCCTGCTGAGCTTGCTCCCGCTCCTGCATTTCCTGGTGCAGTTGGTCGTTTTGGGACTGAAGTTGCTCTGCTTGTCGCCGCAAGGCTCGTTGTAGGTCGGCCAGAAACTGGCTAGACCCACCGGAGGATACTGCCCGCTGGGCCTGCACTTGCAGTCGCCGATGAATGGCATAGGTCTGAGCCTGCACCTGCAACCGTGCCACAATTTCCTCCACCCACAGAGTAGGGCTGATATAGTCAGCCACGCCGCTCTCAAAAGCTAACAACCTGGGCGGGGGCGTCTGGTCAACCCCTACCACCACAATGGGAATAAGGCGCGTGTGGGCATCCTGCTTTAGCGCTTGACAAAGCTGCTGCTGGACGAAGGTAAACTCAGCGGCTGCCATCACCACAACATCGGGCGCTTGGGTCTGGACAATGGGTAGCAGGTTGTCGGTATTGGGGTTGCAGTGCAGGACAAACCCCGCCACTGTCAAAGCCTGAAGTAGCGCTGGTGGCAAATCAAGGCCACAGTCAATGAAGAGTATCGTGCCTGAGGCACCCCCAGGAAAGGAATCGGTCATGCAGATCTCACGCTTACCGTGGCGATCAGTGACGCTTAGGCGTTTCCCCGTTCAAGACCCAGGTGGCAGGCCGGAGCCCGCCCACCCTGGGCAGAGTAAGCCATGTCTCTAACCCATGGTTAGAGACATGGCCAGAAGAACCGCCGGAGTCATCCTGATGCATTCTGCTTTAGCTTACCGAAGCTGACCCTGTCATCCGGGCAGAGTTGTGCCATTTCAGGCTAGAAAAAATTAGCGTTTCCGATGTATTGCGTACAAATTGCAAATCTAATCTAATGATCGGGAACGTCAATCACTGGGTGACAGGCGGCTTTAGGAAAGGGCTGTGGCCATCCGGTAAAACCGTTGCGAGCGGCCTAGGTACTTGTCGCCTACCACCTACCGCTAGACACAGCCCCGCTAGACATAGCATCTAAGGGAGGCTGATGCCTAGCGGCCTGATTGGGTAAGGAAGCCAGGACAACCTCCCTTGGCCATTGGTCAGTAGCCGCTGGGCTAAGCTAGCGCGACAGACTGAGGGTAAGGTCTTGATCCTGTGCATTTTGCTCAGAGACAGTCGCCGCCGTAGCTTCACTCACCAGTACGGCCTCTGGCTGAACTTCAAAGACTAGGGCAGCTTCCGGCACAGTATCGTCCGCTAGATCACCCTCAGCCCCACGCTTGCGGTAGAGCAGCGTTCCCCCAGCCACTAGGCCCGCCGCCACCCCAAAACCACCTAGCGCCTTCGCCAAAGCTTGGGCATCAGGGGTTTGGCCCAGCCCAGTGGGGTTGCCTTCGGTAGGGTTGACTAGAGTACTGAGCCCAGACACAGCATTGCTGGCGGCGCAGCCAGTGGCAGCCTGGGCATGGTTGGCTTCAGTGGCTAGGGTAAACACGACAGCCGCAACGGCCAGCCTAGAAAGGGTTGTGATTTTCATAGCAAATTGGGAGGAACGTCAACAATGCTAACCATTAGCTATTAACTTTTTTAACTGATGCCGCCCTACCACAACAGCATAGGAAGCTACAAAAGCCCGTGCCTGCCAGGGGAATAAGTAGTTATCTCAGGTTTTATGTGGTTATGTAAATCTCGTCGTTGCTAGCTTGGCTCAAAGGGCACAATGCTGATTAGGGCGTTTTCCTAAAGATCCTGAAAAGCGCTCTGATGGCATTGTCCAGTCTCGCGACAAGCAGGTTATTGGCCATGGTGCCGTTCTTCAAAACCGCTACAGAAACTGATACCGAAACCCGCATTTTGCAGGCTGCGCTCAAGCTCTTTGCCCAGCGGGGCTATAGCGGCACGACCACCCGCGATTTGGCCCAAGCCGCCGGGGTGGCCGAGGGCACATTATTTCGACACTTTGAAAATAAGAAAGCCATTTTGGTGGCCGTCGCTAGCCAGGGCTGGGTCGAAATTTTGACCGATTTGCTCACCGAACTGAGCGAAATGGCCAGCTACAAAGCCATTGGTCAAGTCATGCAGCGACGTATGCTCAACCTCCAGCGTAATTCTGCCCTCATGCGGGTGTGCTTTATGGAGGCCCAATTTCACCCCGAACTACGGGAGCAAATTCAAACGGAAGTGATTGGCAAAATGATTGACGTGGCCGAGGCATTCTTCCAAACGGCCATGGATCGCGGCGTCTATCGTCCGATGAATCCACGCATGGTAGCGCGTGTCTTTTTAGGCATGTTCACCGTGGCTGGATTTAGCCAAGAAACCCTAGGCGATACCCCCGGTTCCGCGCAGTCGATGAAGGAACTAGCCGAGTGTCTGACGGATATTTTTCTAAACGGCGTTTTGGCCTAACTTCAGCCCTTCAGCCATCGCCCCTCGGTGAAAACCGCTGTATATTAGACAGCACCGAGCAAGGAGGCAAGTACCATGGGGCATAGCATTGTGAAGTATCAGTCAGCCCCCATCCCCCATCGAGAGCGGTGGGTAGAGCTATGGGTAGGGTTGCTAGGCGTCTGGGTTGAGCTGCTGATCGGGGTATTGGTCGCAACTCCAGCCTGGGCTATGGCCCCCTCTCAGCAACCAGCGGAAACCATCACCATCCACCTCGGCACGGCAGCGGGCAACCTACGTTTCGAGCCCGATCACCTCACCTTCATCGCTGGCCAACGCTATACCCTAGTGCTAGACAATCCCAGCCCCGAAAAGCACTACTTCACGGCCAAGGACTTCGCAGACGCCCTGTGGACGCAAAACGTGAAAGCGGGCAACGTCGAGGTGAAGGGGGCTATCTACGAGCTAGAACTCAAACCGGAAGCCGTCGCCCTGTGGACGTTTATTCCCCAAAAGCCTGGAACCTACGAACTACACTGTTCTATCCCTGGCCATGCCGAAGCTGGCATGGTAGGCCAGATGACCGTTCAGGCTCCGGCCTAGTGCGTCCTGACCCAGATGCCTTTACAATAGGAAACAAAGCCGCCTAGGCAATGTAAAGGAGTTGGGTGATCGTCCATGGCAGATCAATTAATTCGGGCCACCGCCGCCGGAGGGGGGATCCGGGTTGTTGGGGTAATCACCACCAAACTCACGGAAATAGCTCGCCAGCGGCATCAGCTTTCCTACGTGGCCACGGCTGCCCTCGGACGCACCATGGCGGCAGGGTTGCTGCTGGCTTCTAGCATGAAGCGGCCTCAATCCCGGGTCAATATTCGGGTCAAGGGCGATGGCCCCCTCGGCGGCATCCTAATAGACGCGGGGCTAGATGGCACTGTGCGTGGCTATGTAGACAACCCCACCGTAGAGCTGCCCCCCAATACCCTTGGCAAGTTAGACGTGGGGGCTGCCGTAGGTCGCCAGGGCTATGTTTACGTGGTGCGTGACGTGGGCTATGGCTATCCCTATTCCAGCACCGTAGAACTGGTCTCTGGGGAAATTGGCGAAGACCTCACCCACTACCTGGCGACCTCCGAACAAACCCCCTCAGCGTTGCTCCTGGGAGTTTATGTGGGTAGCAATGGGGTAGAAGCTGCCGGGGGGCTTTTACTGCAAATTCTACCCCGCGCCGCCGAAGACCTCGACATAGTGGATCTTCTAGAACAGCGCTTCTCTAGCTTGACGGGTCTTACGCCTCTGCTGCGAGCCAACAAAACCCTACCCCAAATTTTTGAAGATTTAGTGGGCGATCTAGATCTCACCATCCTGCCTGAAAGCCAACTGGTGCGGTTTCACTGCCCCTGTTCCTTCGAGCGGATGCTGGGTGCCCTCAAAATGCTCGGCGAAGATGAGCTTCAAGACATGATTGAGAAAGACAACGGAGCCGAGGCAACCTGCCACTTCTGCAACGAGGTTTACCACACCAGCAGCGACCATCTGGCCCGTCTCATCAACGAGCTACGCCAGGATCGCCAGGAAGCCAATCGATAGGGGTTCATTCCCTATGAACGACCACTGCCGCGTGAACGACCACTGAACCTACGGATCAAGGTGTTTTGAATGAATCACCTCTAACGCTCCAGCGTTTTCATCCCACGGTTCTACGTCTGGTTTTTTTTGGTGCCGATGCAGGTATATCTCCGCCAAAGACCCTAGCACCACCGTTAGCGCGAGGCTGAATAGTGCTCCCCATGAACCAAGACGAGTCAGAGCCAGGGCTGTGAGCACCGTTATCCCCATATAGGTCAGGCTAAGGGTAGCGGGGGCGATACCTTGCTGGTGCAAGCGCTGGTAGATATGGCTGCGGTGGGCCTGGAACAAATTTTCATGGCGCATGAACCGCCGGAATAGGGTGTAGATAGCATCCCCAGTAATGGGCAGTGTCAGGGCTAAGAGCGCCCAGCTTTGGCTAGGGGTTGCCATTTGCTGAGAACCCGAGAGCAAAGCTAAGGTCATTGCTCCGCCGAGGGTTGTACTACCCACGTCGCCCATAAAGATTTTGGCGGGGGGCCAGTTCCACCACAAAAAACCTACCACCGCCGCCGCCAGCACGAACCAAATCGGCTGTGACAAGTACCAAGCCAAAAAGCAAAACTGGATGAAGCTGATGCCGCCCACCAGGCCATCCAACCCATCCATAAAATTGGTCAAGTTCACCAGGGTGGTGAAGCCAATCAGGGTAAGAACAATGGACATCCCTACACCAAGGGCCCCGAAATTCATGAGCCAGGGCTGAGGAAAAGGGCCAAACCACAAAACGGCCAGACCCGCGCTCAGGAGCTGAATGCCGTATCGGGTGAGGGCAGGGAGGGATTTGAGATCGTCCAAATAGCCAATTAGCGCCAGGGGAAACAGAACGCTGACCACCTGTGCCACGAACAGCGGATCCGTACTTGGCTCCAACCACAGCAGACAAGGCAGCGCGACGACGAAAGCCAGCAGCATCCCCAATCCGCCGCCCCTCGGTGTAGGAATGGTATGAGAACTGCGATGGTTTGGGATATCCAACAGCTTAGCCCTCAGGCGCTGGCGAATCAGGTTCACCAATAGAGCGCTGAGGATGGCGGTGAGGAGAAGGATCAGAGGCATAGGGGATGGGCAGTGGTGTCTGCGGGGGAGGTAGATGAGATAGCCCGCAGCTAAGTCTTCATCATCATAAACGCCCATAGTAGACGCGACCAATTAATTCTCGCCAGGCCCGTTCTGTCTGCTCAAAGGCACTAGCCTCGGGCAGGAAATTGAGAATACTGAGCGGTTGAGATAAATCAGCATAAAAATCAACGGGATAGGGAATAACCGCGAATCCCGCTTTCTCAAACAAATACTGGGCCCGAGGCATATGAAAGGCCGAGGTGACTAAAAGGATTGTAGAATCAGCGACCAACAGCGATTGAACCGCTTGGGCTTCGTCCGCTGTATTAGACACTTGCCCCGTAACCGTGATAGCCGCCGACGGGATCCCCTGAGCCTCGGCCATACCCCGCAATTGCTCCCCTTCCGGTTGCTGATTGGGTCGCCAGGGCACCCATCCCCCCGTGAACATTAATCGCGGTGCTTTGCCCGCCCGGTAAAGATCAAGACCAGCCCAAAAGCGATCACTCGCCTCATTCCACTCCGATATGGCGACATTACCAGGAGCCGTCTTGAGCATTCCACTCAGCACCACAATGGCGTCAGCACTAGGCATTTTAACCGGGTCAAGGCGTTGGGCGTGATCTTCCACAGCGGCCATAAAGCGGTCACTCAGTACAGGAGTGCTACACAGCCAGAACAGCATTAACCCCGCCCAAATCGGTGAGCGGCGACGGGACAATAGGCCAAATAAAAGCAGCCCCAGTACCAAGCCCGTCGGAAGCAGCAGGACAGGGAGAATTTTGTGGAGGTAGATCACAGATCGCTTCAGTAGTTGACAAAACCAGCATTAATCCACGTTTGAAAATCACTCTTTCAGGTATCCTTCAGTTTTCTGGATCAGCGATCTGTTCCTTACAAAGGGTGATCAATAGCAATCTTCAAACGCTATCGTAGTCGCAAGTGGCGAAGGAAAAGTCTCTATTCTGATAGCCTAGCGGCCTATTTCTTTGCATTACAAACTACCCCAGGCCAAGAGACCTGGGGTAATTCAGGAATGGATTAAGCTAATCGTAAAAAGGACTTAGCCTGCAAAAACGGAGGTGTGCTGTTGTTGTAGGCTACCGTTTTTGGGTTTGCTGAAAGTGTTGTGCTGTTATCTTTAAAGCCTGATCAACGCTAACCGGCGGTTCCCATCCCAGTAAAGTTTGGGTTTTGCTGATATCAACCTGCAATGAACCGCACAATCGCTGAGCTAGGGCAGGTTTGCCAATGATCTGGGCGGCGGCTTGGAGGAGTGACATCGGCACCGGGATCAGGCGAGCGGGCCGATGAAGGGCATGGGCAAGGCGTCTAAGTAGGTCGGTGGTAGACAAGTCTTCATTGTCGCTGACGAGGAAGGTCTGGTTGGCGGCGGCGGGGTGGGTGAGGCAGGTGGTGATTAAGTCAACGAGGTTGGGGAGAGCTACTAGGCTGCGACGGTTATGGATGGCACCGAGGGGCAGGGGATAGCCCTTATCTAACCAGCGCATGAGTGATAGGAAGTTTGCCTTGACGCCAGGGCCATAGATTAGGGGAGGGCGGATAATGACAACTTCCATCCCTGTGGTTTGGGCGATGTGGCGCAGTTGAATTTCGGCCTCCGCCTTGGAGATGCCGTAGGGGTCTTTTGGATTAGGGATATCCTGGGCAGTGAAGGGCTGGTCTATGGGGGTATATTCGCCGTTAACTTTGATGGAACTAAGATAGATGAAGCGTTTGACCCTAGCTTGGGCAGCGGCCTGGGCTAGGTTAGCGGTGGCGGTGGTGTTGACGGCACGGAAGGCGGCTAAGGGATCGGCGGCGGTGTCCTGCATTTGGTGGACGCGGGCAGCAAGGTGAACAATACAGTCTATATTCTCTAAAGCAATACTTTGAGGAATATCTTCCAGTGATCCAAGGATAATAGGTTGTATTAGATCAGGCAAAGAATCTACTGCATCTTGGGATCGGCAAGCTGCAAATATCTCGTGGCCCTCATGTTTCCTAGCGAGTTCAAGGCATAGACTTCGACCAACGAAACCATTTGAACCCGTGACAAGTACACTGCTTTTTTTATAAAATCTTCCAGCCATGGCTATTGAAGAAGGTTATGGCAGAGCGTAGAAACATAGAAATATGTTTTAATCCTTTGCGAGATGCATAGCCACCATAATGCTCTATTTTCACAGACGGGACATAAGCAATCGAGGAAATTTTTCTGGTTCTTTTACTTATATCAAAATCCTCAAAATACATAAAATAATCTGGACTGAAGCCTTGGAGTGATGCAAAGACATCTCTACGAAATAACATGAAGCAACCACTGACGAGTTCGGGATTCCAGAATACTTCCTCCTTATCAAGGATTTCTCTCATCTCATAGCTTGCTAAACGATCAGAGAAAAACTGTCTCAATTGGTGAGGTAGAAATCCTCGAATCAGAAGATCAAAAACCGATGGATATCTTTTGCAAAGGTATAGCTTTTGGCGATTGCTATCAACGGCACTTGGGGAAAGTAATCCACATGCAGGATTGGCCACCATAAAAAGTAGTGCTGAAGTAAGAGTATCCTTTTCCAAGAGAACATCAGGATTAAGAACCAAAAAGTAATCTCCCACAGATTTCTCAAAGGCGAGATTATTCCCTAGACCGTAACCAACATTGCCATGCCCAGTTAAAATGTTTATGCTGAGCTGGTTGTACCTAAATAGTCTTGACTTGTCACTGTTATTGAAGTCACTACCGTTGTCAACTAAGAAGACGTCAATATCTGAAAAGGAAATATACTCATTTGCGTTTTTTATGCTCTGATTAAGGGCTGATAAAACCTTATTCAAAAGATTGATATTGGGGCGATAGGTAACAATTGAAATGCTCAACTTAGATGACATCTTTTTTTCTTGGCTTGTATATGCAATAATTATAAGCTGTTACACATTTAATTGCATGTTGTCTACCTCTAGAACTCTTGCTGCAAGGCTTTTGAGGCGATCTAGCTAGTACATTTAGGTGCCTAACAGCTTGCAGAGATTACTTGGCGAGAATCTCTGCACTTCCCAGGCAAGATAAACGTTTTCCAAGATAGCCTAGTATTCTTTTCATGAAGAAGAAGAGAATTAAAGCTCCTCTAGACAGTAAAACAATAACGAAAAATTTATGAAGTCTATTATTCATCCGAAAACCCTTTATGTGCTCAAGATAAAGATAAAAAGAGGAGAATTTTGACGAGTAACCGGATACGTCATAAACCACAATTACTAGATCTGTCGTCAGAATTGAGGGATTATAGGAAAAGACCTCAGATGTGAATATATAATCGCTACTAACCTTGATTCTAGTAGAATACGTTATATTATATTTCTTCAGAAAGTTTTTTCGATAAGCTATCGCCTGATGACATCTTGGCATTCCAAATAGCCAACTTAAGCGACCAGCTCTCCCTCCAGAAAACTTAGCTTTAGTGATACCAGTCGATAATGACGCTTCTGCAAGAACTATATCATGGTGACAGCTAAGCCTTAAGAGATGTAAAAAATCAATCATGGCACTAGAGATCAACTTATCATCAGCGCCAAGAAACAACAAAAATACTCCTTTGGAATACTCTAACCCCGTATTCATAGCCCCATAAATCCCTGGATTTATAGAACGTTGAGGGACAAAGCTTATATTTTTATATTCTGAGAATACTCGATCTAATCTACCTTTAAGATTTTCTACTGACTCATCTCTTTCGGTTGAATGTACAAAGATAAATTCAACATCATTATCATTACATTTCGTACTGCACAGGGAAATATTGTTCAGAATATTATCTATCCAAAAATCAATATTTTTAATCGGTACTACAACAGATAAGAGTATATTGTTCATAGATGAATTTTCCATGATGATTTCTGTCGGTTTTAAAATTAGATCTCTAAAACGCCCCAGACAAAGAACTCCTAATAACTATCTCACTATAAACAAAGAATATAGATATCAAGGAAATTCTGTATGAGAAAGACATGCAAATTGCTATTAGCGGTGTAAAGCCTACATAGTACTTGTAATTGGAGAATCCTGGAAGTATGGCAACCACTAATATAATAGACGGGACAGAGAATAATATCATGCTTTTTATTTTCTCAATCCCTAGTCTATTAGAGCAAGAAAACAACCTAAGACCACCTATTAAGATGGCTATAAAAAACAAGGAGAATGATACGATTGACACGCTAAAGTTACTTGGAGTCCTGAGAAGAGATGTCTGTAAAAGGCCAAATAGTCGAATCAATAACGGATATTTATCACTCACATCAACATAATAAGTAGTGTAGTGAAGTGCTACAAAACTGAGTATAGGAATTCCCAGGCTAGACACGAAGGTTAAGATATAGATGTTGATTCGGTAGATAAATAAGATAGCAACAACGAGTACAGTAAACGTCGGCAGGAAAAGTTTAGTGACAACAAGCCTAGGCTTCAAAAACCCCTTGAATTGAATAACTGCGGATTGGATAATCTTTGAGACTATTTCAATCGAAACAAAATATTTTGAAGAAAATAACAATAGGAAATAAGTTGCCGCAACTATTAGTGCTTGGTTTTCTGGAAAGCGAAAAACAAGAATGATATATGATATCAGGAAGAGAAAAATCCTCGGCTTAGAATTCTGCTGACCTGAAAGAATTCCTGTTATCATTGAGGATACAAGTAAAATTGAGAAGATTGAGTAAGGTATCTCTGGATGAATATTGAGAACATAATAGAAAGTAGAGGGAATTGCAAAAATAAAGAAGACCATCTTATTTATGATTGATCTAGCTTGTTTATCTACTCTTCTTGAGGTCTTAGTAAGTAATGAAAGAAGAATGGAAAAGATCAGCCAAAGCAGAAATGAAACGAAAAAGTAAGAAAGTGGAGCTAAAACTAAATGGCACTGGTAAACTGAGCCGAATACATAGCTTTTTATTAGGTTATCAGGAACTGTTCCGCAATGGGTTTGATAAAGCAGATCGCTAATTAAGCTTTCTCCACCAAGGCTAATTCGCGAAATGAACTCAGGAGCTACAGATTCAAAGTCAGGATAATCAGAAATAGGAATAAAGATTATCCTAATTAATGCAGATAGTATGGAAAATAAAATATTACTCACGATACAATGACCCTATCTTTTGGGAGTGTTCAGAACATCACGATTGACAGGGTTGAAACCCTTTATTTTTCGTTCTCGAAACGGGGATTCACACAAAATCCTGATCGCTCTCTGATACACTGAACGCCTTGCTACGTCTGGATATTTGCTTTTTTTATAACCCTTAACCCGGAAGAGTCCTGGATTTAAACTTCATATTAACTCATCACCGTGAACCTAGAAGAGTCGAGTCATGAATAACATTAGTGAGCTATATAATTCATTTTGCCCATGTGATTTAGGAGTGCATCTTTTATGGCTAGGAATTCAAATTTTAGGGTTTGAGAAGGATGATCGCTAAGGATCGGATAGGCTACCAATCGAACTAGGGTCTTTAGGACTTCACGCATTTTCCAACGCATAGAACTATTCTTCTGCATTGTTAGATAAAGACTATTTCTTATAATATAGTAAACTCGTATATCATTCTTGTGATATGTCTTCTCTTGACCAAACCATCTAATAATATGACTTCCGACAGAATGGTTAAGATATGTAGTAACAGATTGGAAAATAGCGTATCCTTGAACATTAGCTCTTTCGCACCATTCGTGATCAACGCAATCAATAAACAACCTCTCATTCATGATTCCAACACGAGAAAAAGAGTCTCTGTCGTACATGCATCCTGACATTATTGCTGTTTCGACCTTTTCAAAAAGGTTTTGACTGGATAAGTTGTTATGCTTTGGTTGCCCTAATTTTTTCTTCCGATCACATATTATTGGAGCAAGACATACAAGCTCAGGATGTTGTTTTTTGCATGGGTTGTAAACAGCATTCAAGGAACTAATATAGTCATCTGAAATGATCGAGTCTTGATCAAAAGACAGAAAGAAATCAAAATCTCCGTCAATATAAAAGGCTATGGCCTTATTTAGTGCGGCTGCAATGCCTAGATTTTCTTTTTCAAAAAGAATATGAATGCTCTCGCTTTCATGAATGGCTTGCACGATATCGTTTGACTTATTTACAACAAGTAAAATGCTACAGCCTTGATCCTGAAGATTTCCTAGTAAATTCAAGACTGATTCTGGCGGATCGTATAGAATAATTGCGGCTAGAAAGGAGGTGTTTTTAATGCTCATCCGATGCCAACCTAAAATTATGAATTTGAGTGTTAGCCTAAGTAGATCTTTAGGTTTTCGTCACCATAGAAAACAGGGCTAACTTTGTTGATATTGAGGCAGTTTTAGTTAAAAAGTATCTCAATCATAGACTTGACAGTGCTTGGGGCAGTTTAGCTTGCGTTGACAATCCAGAAATGAAAAGACCTCTCCCACTGATATGGTACACTATGAAGCCTACTCCAAGTTCGTGACTTATCCAACACCGAATAAGCAGGCCGCCGGGCGGCGGTGGGAAATTCGGCTGTCGTAATCGGGATAACGGGTACAGAACGCTCCAACAAGCCTAGTTTACGCCCATGGCGTTGAATCGCTACGGCAAAATCATACCAACTGGCCACCCCGGCATCAGTGACATGGTAAATCCCTTGCCAATCCTGGGCCAGCCCTTGCCAGAGTGTTGTCGCTAGGGTGTGGGTTGCTGTTGGGGTTCCAATCTGGTCCGCCACCACCCGCACCTCCTCGCGTTCCGCCATCAGTCGTAGCATCGTGGTGACAAAATTACGGTTGATGCCGTCATAGACCCAGGCCGTGCGCACAATCAACGCCTGATCCCCAAGATGGGCTTGAACGGATTTTTCACCTGCCAGCTTGCTAGCGCCATAGACATTAATCGGATGCGGGGTGGCATCCGGGGGGTAGGGGGTTGAGGCTTGGCCATCAAACACAAAGTCAGTGGAAACATGCAGGAGTCGCCCCCCGGTTTTGGCGAGGGCGGCGGCTAGGTAGCCAGGGGCATCGCCATTAACCACAAAAGCTAAATCTGATTCCGTTTCGGCCCGATCAACGGCGGTATAGGCGGCGGCATTGATCACCCAATCGGGCTGGAGGTCGTCGATTAAAGACTCCACGGCGGCACGATGGGTGATGTCTAACTGGTGCCGATCCAGCCCTGTAACCCTATAACCAGGGGGAACGGTAGCTCTCAGGGCTTGCCCCAATTGCCCATTGGCTCCTGTAATCAGAACTTTGAGACCTGGTGAGGAGGGGTTTGCATGGGCAGGGAACTCTGCGGTCATGGCTTTACCTCACCATAGCGAGGTAACTGATCTTTGCTCAGATCCTTAAGATAGGGGGCATGGGCGTCTTTATCGGATAACTGCGGATTCGCCCAAGGCCATTCAATAGCGATGGCAGGATCATCCCATCGCAAGCTAACCTCGGCCTCACGGTGGTAGAAGTCTGTACATTTGTAGGCAAACAGGGCGGTTTCGCTGAGGACGCAAAAGCCGTGGGCAAAACCCTGGGGCACCCAAAGCTGGCGTTGATTCTCGGCTGATAGGACTTCTCCTGCCCATTGCCCAAAGGTTGGGGATCCTACCCGCACATCCACGGCTACATCAAAGACTTCTCCTTGCAGGACATACACCAGTTTGCCCTGAGGATAGGGCCACTGAAAATGTAGACCCCGCAGAATACCCTGCTGCGAAAACGATAGATTATCCTGCACAAAGTGAGAGCCAATGTGATGATTAGTGTATCGATCAGCATGGTATATCTCTAGAAAGAAGCCTCGCTGATCCGTATACACCACAGGTTCTACCAGCTTAACTTCAGATAATCGAGTGGCTGAAACTTTCATAATCAGACATAACGCCAGTACAGAACATGATGAAGCATTCAGCTAGAGTCACGGGATCAGGTTTGTTTGACTCAACTGCTGTAGGTACTGGCCATAGCTATTTTTGGTGAGCTTATCAGCAAGTCTTGCCAGTTGATCTGAGGTGATCCAGCCCTTGTGATAAGCAATTTCCTCCAGACAGGCAATTTTTAGACCCTGGCGATGCTCCAAGGTTTGAACAAACTGCGCGGCTTCTAGCAAACTATCATGGGTTCCTGTATCGAGCCAAGCGAAGCCTCGGCCTAGGCGTTCTACCCGCAACTGCCCCAGGGATAGATAGGCTAGGTGGATATCGGTGATTTCTAGCTCCCCCCGATCCGATGGACGAAGCTGTCTGGCTATTTCAATGACCTGGTTGTCGTAAAAGTACAATCCAGTCACAGCGTAGTCAGACTTGGGCTTCTGGGGTTTTTCCTCCAAGGAAACTACAGTCCCATCGGCATCAAATTCCACCACGCCAAAGCGCTCCGGATCCTTGACTTGATAGCCAAATACGGTCGCTCCCCCTTGAGCGCTAACCGTCGCTACCGCTCGCTGGAGTTGGGTCGTAAAGCTTTGGCCATAAAAAATATTGTCGCCCAGAGCCAAGCAAGCGGAGTCTGTACCGATAAACGACTCACCGATCAAGAAAGCCTGGGCGAGACCATCAGGGCTAGGCTGTACGGCATAGCTTAATTCAATTCCCCACTGGTGACCTGTGCCCAGCAACCGCCGAAAGGCGGCTTCATCCTGGGGAGTGGTGATGACTAGGATCTCACGTATATCCGCCAACATCAGCACCGACAGCGGATAGTAGACTAACGGCTTGTCGTAAATAGGCAGCAGTTGTTTAGAGACCCCTAGAGTAATCGGATAAAGGCGGCTACCAGAACCGCCCGCCAGCAGGATACCTTTCATCGAGTTAGCCCTAAACGCTGACGGTCATAGGTATTGGCTAGAGCGCGTTCACACCAACTGCGATTGTCCAAATACCAGACCACCGTTTTACGGAGCCCACTGGCAAAGGTCTCTTGGGGTTGCCAGCCCAGTTCCTGCTGGATCTTCCTGGCATCAATGGCATAGCGTTGGTCATGGCCAGGACGATCCGCAACGTAGGTAATTAAATCGACATAACGCAGAACCCCCTCTGGCTTGTGGGGGGCGAGTTCCTCCAGCAGGTCGCAAATGTGGTGAACGACATCAATATTACGCACTTCATTATGCCCACCGATGGCGTAGGTTTCTCCCGGTTCTCCCTGAGTTAGCACGGCATAGAGGGCACGGGCATGATCTTCGACGTAGAGCCAATCCCGAATCTGTTCGCCTTGGCCATAGACCGGTAACGGCTTTCCTTCTAGGGCGTTAAGGATCATCAGGGGGATGAGTTTTTCTGGGAAGTGGTAGGGGCCGTAGTTATTGGAGCAGTTGGTGATGAGAATGGGCAGACCATAGGTGCGGTACCACGCTCGTACGAGATGGTCAGAGCTGGCTTTGCTGGCCGAGTAGGGAGAACTGGGGGCGTAGGGGGTGGTTTCGGCAAAGTAGCCCTCGCTCTCTTCCAGGTCGCCAAAGACTTCATCGGTGGAAACATGGTGAAACCGAAACTGGGCTTTAGCTTCTGGTGCAAGGTGTTGCCAGTACCGACGAGCGGCCTCTAGTAAGGTGTAGGTGCCAACGATATTGGTTTGGATGAAGGTGGCTGGGCCATCAATGGATCGATCTACATGAGTTTCTGCGGCTAGGTGGAGGATGGCGGTGGGTTGGTAGGTGTGAAAAATTTGGGTAACGGCAGCGGCATCGCAGATATCGGCCTGCTCGAAGTGGTAGCGAGGGGAACAGGCAATAGGCTGGAGGGATGCGAGGTTGCCCGCGTAGGTGAGCTTATCGAGGTTGATGACGGTGTGGGGCGTGTGCTGGATGAGATAACGGACGACAGCAGAGCCAATAAATCCGGCTCCTCCAGTCACGAGCAGGCGTTTAGCTAGGTTAGGGGTGGGCACCATTGGCAAGGGTGAGAGGGTTTCATCTATGAATAACTTCAAGGGTGAGTGTTTGGCAGCACTACTCGAAATCAATCTGTCTCGTCTTCAAAGGGATTGACCCTGGATATTGCACCGAAGCTCGGTGAAGGCATGGGCTAGCTTTTGGGGTAAAGCCACCTGATTAATGGTGGTGCCTAAACGAATCTGTAGGACGTTATGCTCTCCCTGGGGCATGGGTTTTGGCTCAATATTGCCATCGATATATTCAGCATAGGGTTTGACTTCTGGTAAGGCCAAAAATTCCCCTAGGGTTAATGGCCATTTGACTGTTGAAGTGGCGATCACCATGCTATAACCCCCAGACCTGGAATTTCAATATGACTGCCCCCAGTTTAGCGCGACCCTGGTCTTCCAGACCCTTTGCCAAAATTTTGGCTGACCGATAGCCCCTATCGAAGCGGGGCGTGATCAGGGATGTCGAGGCGCTATGGCCAATAATTCGCATCCCGTACTTGGTGCGGGGTGAAACAGGGCATTTCTGGAAAAATAGACTCCTCTAGCCCGGTTTCGCGGATGGCCAAGTCTCGACCATCGAGCCAAGCTTCCTCCCAGGCTTCAGCCCAACGATGGTTAAGGCCAGGATTTTTTTGCAAAAGGCGGTCAATCCTACGACGCTGTTCTCGAATGGTGGCTCGCCAAGAACTGCCTTGCCCCTCGGGCTGATATTTCCACTTCAACAGATGACCGATCAAAATTGCCAGACGTGAACTCAGTTGATCGTAATGACGATTGCCCAAATCTAATAACTCTTCGGCCAAATGTTCCCAGTCTAAACGCTCTACCTGCTGCAAGGTCAATGCTTGGGCTTGTTCTCTGGCCCAGGTATAAAAATCTTGCTCATAGAGGGATGGGTCAAGGGTCATAGCTTTCTCCTAGGTCAATGGCCGCTATCGCCAGGTGATGCTCAAGATTTACTCTCCGTACTCCTGCAAGAAGGCAACGAAATCAGCTAGGGCTGATCGGGTTTCTTCTCTGGGGGCAAGTTGATGTTGTACTTGGAGAATAATCCATCGATTTTGGATTCGAGCTCGGCGAGCCGCGCGTTCTCGTTCTCGATCTGCTTTGCGTCGTTCTTCGTCTGCGAGATCATCGCGTCGAGCTTCTCGTTCTCGCGCTCGTAGTCTTTCTTCCTCTGCTCGTAGTCTTTCTTCCTCTGCTCGTAGTCTTTCTTCCTCTGCTCGAAGTCGAGCATCTTCCGCCTGTGCTCGACTTCGGCGTCCAGCGTTCCACTCAAGGCCGAGATTAGCCACGAGAGCCGCTGACCCCAGACTGAACGCCAGGAGGCTCCAGTTGAGGGTGGTGAGGTGGAGGAATTCGGTGTCGGTGGTGCCATAAAACCGCAGAAGGGCCGCCAGGGCGAAGAGGAACGTGGTTAATGTGCGGGGGAGCAGGGCCAGAAAGCTAACCAAGGCTGGTTATCGATCCTTGTTACGCGTCATTTTAGCCTAGGTGTTCTATGGCTTGCTGATATGCGGCCTGATACTGGGCGGCTACCACGGGATAGGAAAACCGTTCCACGGCCCGCGCCCGTGCCTGTTTGCCGAGGGATCCGGTTTCGCGCTGAGCGAGTACCCATTGGATGCCGTGGGCAAGTTCCTGGGTATCAAAGGCTGGGGCAAGTTATTCACGCCGTAAGAATATTCCATCCATTTGTAAAGATTGCCCTGTACGTGGGTCAGTGAAACCTTTTTGTAAGGCCCAAAGCATAAAGCCTTCAGATTCTAGGCGATCAATGATGTCTCGCCATAGACGCTGGCCATCATAAAGAGGCACCAAGGACAACTCACACAAAACGCCTCGTGCCTGCTTAAGAATCTCACAGGCTCCATCTAGCACCTGCCACTCATAGCCTTGGGTATCGATTTTGATAAACAAGTTTGAACTAGGTTCGAGATAGTGATGGGCTATGCTATCTAAGCAAAAAATTGGCACTTTTTCTGAGGATACATAGGCTGAATCAACCGCTGCATTAGCGTGAGACTTTAGCATTGGCAAGATAGATGACGAAACAGAGTTGCCAGCAATATTAATTTCTATCTCGCCATCATGATCGCCAATTGCGCATCGACGATGTACAATCCAATCTTTATCTCGGTTAGCCAGAGCATGGAGTTTTTGAGATGCTGAACTCAAAGGTTCAAAGCTAACTATTTTTCCTTGATAACCGTAGCTACGAGCCTGGGAAGCGAATTGTCCCTCATTAGCACCAATGTCAAAAATAAGATTGATTTTTTCATTTTCAAAGATCTTGTTGATCTGAGATTGAGGAGAACTGGATGGACGATATCGAGCAACCTCAAATCCAAGAGATCTAGCAATCTCTTTAATAAGTTTTGTCACGATAGCGCTTCCTAATTTCATTGGCAACTTTTACTCCAGGTATTCTTAGAATTGCAGCTTTGATAAATGTTTTCCAGTTAACACCAAACCAGTGTCTTGAAATAAATTTATCCAGGCACTTATTAGCTTCTAGGGAAGGAGGATGAATGAGAGGGAATTGCATTTCATGCTCGACTAAGTAACTGAGTATAGGATGATTTTCTTTGGTATGAGTAGCATCGCTTGAATATCCTATATTTTTTACAAGATTTATATTTGAAAGAATTGTTATTCCATCATTTATCCAACAAGAATAAATCCACTGGTAGTCCCAAGTATTAACTTCATTGTGAAAGGTTTTATTAAAAGTGCTTAACCAAATCAAGTTCTCCACATAGGTCAGCATTGGGAATGTCTTCCACCTTCTCACTCTCACTCTGCTTGGCCAGCTTTCCATCTCTAGCTCATAACGTGTCCACGCTCTCCGCCAAGATGCCCAGCCCCACATCAATGCATAAATTGAAAAAGAATAGCTTTCTCTCGAATTCAAGGTTCCATTAATATTTGTGCCTGAGACAGACATAATTTTAGAACATGCCTTGTAGCGTTGAAGCATTTCCTGGCAAAACCAGAAAAAACTTTGGCTAGGAACACAATCATCCTCGAGAATAATACCTTGCTCCTCTTGTTCAAAGAACCAAGTTATTGCTCCACTTACTGCATACTTACAACCAAAATTTTTCTCACGAAACAGCGTCCTCACCTCACAGGGCCAATCCACCGCTGTCGCAATTTCTCGCACCCTAGCCACCTTCTCCGCCTCCCCAGCCCGATCTGATCGGGGGCCATCAGCCGCCACATACAGGCGTGGCGGCTTTGCCTTACGAATCGCCTCAAAAACCTGCACCGTCGTATCTGGGCGATTAAACACCAAAAACAACACCGCCGTTTGTAGGGGTACAGGGGGCTTAAAGTGGTCGGTGACTAATTCTGACAATGGCATAAGATCTTTCTTGTCTCGAATCTTGTTTTGAGAAAAATTTAGATTAGAGATCCGTTTGACAGTACTTTCAGGGGGCTATCATTGTTGTAGTTCGCAGATTCAAAGACCAAGGATTTACAATTCTTAATCTCCATTGCTTTTGACTACTTTAGCTACCAATGATTTTACCCAGTGCACATATTTGTGCATACTGGACAACTGGAGATTGACGCCTAGAAATGTACCACTAAGTAGAGTGGAAGGCTTATAGTATATAAACTCCTCTCCGTAAGTTGCCATGAAGTACCCGTATGGTAAAGCTCGTTCGGAGTTCACCGACAGGTCATTCCCTAGAAGCATTCGACGCAAATCATCTTTATCGTTAGGTAAGTAAACAGAGTCAAGATGTGAGTAGAGACTTGGTCCTAGACAAATTGAAGGAGTACCCCAAAAAACTGACTCGATACCCACTGTTGATCCACATGTCACAACAACATCTGATTGTTCAATGAGTGCATAAGTATCTGTTGGATCTGTCGGCATGATTAGACTAGCGTTGTCAGGAATAGATAGATGCATCCACTCATCCAAGTCTTCCTGACTTTTTTGGGCTAAGTGAGGATGCATGCGAATAATCAGATAGAGTTCGGGGCATTCTGAAACGATTTCCAGTAAGTCTTGGACAGCAGCGAGTTGGTTGGGCCACCTTTTCCACTTGACTATATCACCTACCGCAACGTACTCATCATCGCTGGATGAAAAATAAGCGATCATTTTTTTGCTGGAGGCAATACGATCAGGAAGCCAACCTCTACGCTGACCAATTATAAAACTCTTCCATCCCTGTTCCTTACCATCTCTTCCATCCTCAAAGAATTGCTCTGCTATATTTTTCTTGCTACATAATTCAGCACTAGCCCATGAATTAATCATGAGAAGCTTGACCTTTTCAAAATCATGTGGCATGAATGGATTGACAGAATATCGCCACTTATTTGATCCTAGTTCATGTATAAGATAGGGAATTTCGGCCTGAATAACTGCATCTAGAATTGCTCTATCATTAGCGAATCTCCCATTAAATAAGTAAGCCAGATTTACTGTATTACTTTCAAGAATTTTCAGGACAAATTCATAAATTGAAATTCCACTTCCCAAAATTTCATTAATCAGATCTTGGTGCTCTTTAACATTCGGCTTTGATTGACGCAACCTAGAAACAAGACTAGACAATGTTGATAGTCCAGCGTTGTAATTCTTGTACCTAAATTCTCTTAGCTCTTCAATGCTATGGAAATTTTTGCGGGGAAAATAGCGCCTAACAGAAGCAGGACTAGGTTCAATAAAGTAGAAGTTTTCTCCCATCAATGCAGCGGCTTTTCTCTCGGGCATGGAAAAGCCAAACAATCTTTTTTTTCTTAAAAATTCACTGTAAGTAACTGAATGGCCCAGAAAATAATAATATACATTGTCTCCTTTATCAAGATGCTTTTTTGCAAGCTCAAAGGATGTCTCTAAGTGAGGCGGAGAATTGGTTGTTTCAAAGAAATAAATGTTCATTTTGAGTCGTTTTTTAGATTGAATCTGTCGCGGCAGAAAATGTGAACGGTTATGTGTCGAGTATATTTGCTAATGTCGAGTATATTTGCTAATGCTGTACATGGAGAACTATAAGTTCACCGATGGCAATGGAGCGTAGCAAAATTGTCGTCTGGTGCAGCGCATTACTAGAAGGCAATCTTATTTTTCAGCTACTGCATAAATTGATTCAAAATCTCTTTCTTTAAGATCAAGATGCGGATCAAATTCACGGATGCGTACGTTTTTCATTCCCTTCTCTCTTAGAATATAAACAAGATTTTCTTGATCGAACATATACTTATGATGTCCATCCATGTAAGCAATGTAGTTAACAAAATCAATCTTTGTCGTATTGTTGTATGCAGGCTCATAGCAAGAAAATTTATTGGTGTCTAACTTGGAGTTTAGGTAGGCTTCTATATAAATCCGGGCATCAGGGACACAAATGGAAAATACTCCGCCGGGAATCAATACTCTCAAGCACTCATCTAAAAAGGCTTGTCCTTCTTTGTATGTGAGGTGTTCAAAGAAATGGGATGAGTAAATTTTTGAGATGCTTGCATTCGGGAAAGGAATTCCTTTTCTTAAATCCCAATAAATGTCGCAATTTCTTGTTATATCTATTGTTATCCAACCATTACTTCCTTTTTTATCTCCCGCGCCAATTTCTAAATAGATTTCTCCTCGATTGTTCAGAACATAGCGAATTTTTCTGATTGAGATTGCGTGTTTGTATACGAAATAGGCTGGTTTAAGTAGTCTTTTGATTATGGTTTTCATCGATAAATTTCCTGTATTTTATTGCGCTTTCTAACAATTTTAGGCAATGACTAGGCCGCTATGCCCTCAACCTGCAAATGGCTGATGTCAGCCCGCTGACCAACATGTTCAAACGTAATCGCACAAACATTTTCCTCCGAGTTAAAGTCCAGTAGGATATTTTTGTCCTGACTGCGGCACTGGTCATTTAAGGGATGACAGCTAGAATGTAGGAGTAGAGCGTCATTGGCCTATGCGTTGCCCTCATTGCCAGAGCGAAACCGTCGTCAAGAATGGAACCCGTCGTCAGCACGATAACCAGATCGTGCAGTACTATCGCTGCCGAAGTTGCCTGCACAACTTTAACGAACGCACCGGAACCCCGATGGCTCGCCTGAGGACGCCCTCTACCGTGGTTGAATACGCCCTCAATAGCCGTAGCGAAGGGATGGGAGTGCGGGCGACGGGCCAAGTATACCACAAGTCCCATGCCACGATTCTACGGTGGGAAGAACGGTTAGCGCGACAGCGTGAGGCGTGGTCACCGCCTGCGCCTGAGGGGAGTGAGGTGACGTTGGAAGGGGATGAACTGTACACTCGCGTGGGCGAGAACCTTCCCCCCCTCTGAGCGTTCAGGGTGGACATTAACCTTTCTAGAGCGGGAGAGTCGCTACTGGGTAACGGCGCAGGCGGGACGCAAAGAGAAGACCCTGTTTACCCAGGGAACTCAGGACACCTGGGCCTGGGCGCAAGGGGCGAGTACCATCCGCTGGTTCACCGACGGGGAGCGACGCTATGGCAAGGCCCTCTGGCCGTTGGCCAGTGAGCGGTTGTCCAACCCGGGTTTAGCCGCGACCTATCCCTTTCGCAAAGTCTGGCGCGAGGGCTTAGAAGTGGCCATCAAAATTAAGGGTTCCCAAGGGCAACGGCGGGTAGTCTGGCTCAAGGTGGATCATCCCTTCACCGCCCTGAGTCCGGCCTTCGAGGTTCATGCCAATCATAATGAGGCCAACAATGCCGCCCTAAGGCGACGGTGTAGTGCCTACCGTCGCCGCCAAAACCTCTATGCCAAGACCACCGAGGGCTTACAGCGCAGTTTGGACGTTCAGCGGTTGATCCATAATTGGGTACGCCCCCACTGGGGACTCCAGGGCAAGCAGACCCCCGCGATGGCCATGGGCTTCACGACTCGCCCCATCTCGATGGCTGAATTGCTCAATTCCAGGGGCTTTGAAGCTCTCCTACTTTAACAAACCAGTGCCGCCCGCATCTAGGCACGCCTGAATCTTGGTAATGACCCTAGTCACCCGTTGATCTGGCGACAAAATTTCAATTATCCAGTCCGGCGCACCCTCAATCGCTTGATTCATGGGGAGTAAGTTCTCTTTGAGGATAACCGCCACATCCGGCACAACAGAACCCGTTGCCAACACACAACGTAACTCCGGCAAGGCCTCATAGCGCTGAGTGGACTGGTCAATCATTCCCAATAGGCGTTTTTGCAAACGGCTATGAAACAGCGTGGGCATTGTTTTTTGCACTGCCACTAGGTTAATCAGTTCCCAGGCCGGAGACTCATCAATATTAGGGGAAGCCAAGAACGCTTCTAGGGTGATCTGGGCTAAAGCCGTTACCATGGCTATCTATTCTCCCGATTCATGGGTGAATGATCCGTCGTTGAGGGCACGTCTAGTTGAGAGATTACTTAAATGCGTGATCTAGCCGTGGGTTTCAATATGGCTCTGGCAAATAATAACGGCTTTCATGCTTAAATCTGAGATCTATTTTTATCATGAAGGACTGAAATTGTTGATGGATGCCCAAGTGATGGGCGAAGGAAAAGGGTTAGAAAACTAACCCAAGATGATTACTCTCCATACTCCTGCAAAAAGGCGATGAAATCCGCTAGGGCTGCTCGGGCGTCTTCCCCTGGGGCAATGTGATGTTGTACTTGGAGAACAATCCATCGATTTTGGATTCGAGTACGGCGAGCCGCTCGTTCTCTTTCCTCACTTGCTCGGCTTCGTTCCTGATTTGCTCGGTCTCGTTCCTGATTTGCTCGGTCTCGTTCTCGATCTGCTTTGCGTCGTTCTTCGTCTGCAAGATCATCGCGTCGAGCTTCTCGTTCTCTTTCTTCAGCCTCTCGGTTTCGGCTTCGATATCCAGCGTTCCACGCTTCGCACGAGCATAGCTCTACAAGGCCGAGATTAGCCACGAGAGCCGCTGACCCCAGACTGAACGCCAGGAGGCTCCAGCCGAGGGTAGTGAGGTGGAGGAATTCGGTGTCGGTGATGCCATAGAACCGGAGAAGCGCCGCCAGGGCAAACAAGAACGTGGTTAACGTGCGGGGAAGAAGCCCTAGAAGACTAACCAAAAGTACCTAATCCCCATATTCTTGCAAAAAAGCCACAAAATCTGCTAGGACTGATCGGGAGTCTTCCCCTGGGGTAATTTGATGTTGTACTTGGAGAACAATCCATCGATTTTGGATTCGAGCTCGGCGAGCCGCGCGTTCTCGTTCCTCACCTGCTCGGTTTCGTTCTCGATCTGCCTTGCGTCGTTCCTCGCCTGCAAGATCATCGCGTCGAGCTTCTCGTTCTCTTTCTTCAGCCTCTCGGTTTCGGCTTCGATATCCAGCGTTCCACTCAAGGCCGAGATTAACCACGAGAGCCGCTGAGCCCAGACTGAACGCCAGGAGGCTCCAGCCGAGGGTGGTGAGGTGGAGGAATTCGGTGTCGGTGGTGCCATAGAACCGGAGAAGCGCCGCCAGGGCAAACAGGAATGTGGTTAACGTGCGGGGGAGCAGCCCTAGAAAACTAACCAAGGAGATATTACAAAACCTTACTGTCTATCATGTTATCCCTATGGACAGGCGTGCCCCGATTAACGGCTTGGCTTAGACACTGGCCCACGACTTGATCGAAATACTTTGGTGGCAATCCCATGCCGGGGCGGATGCGGCGGATATCTTCTGGGCGGATGATATGGCCCGCTGGCAGATCCTTAACAAAATACAGAGATCGCCGGAACACTTTGCTGCCTTCTTCGGCTTGCTGGCGCTGGAAGCCCGGTTTCCCTAGGGCCAACCAAGCGTCTTTGGCATCCCGGCAGAGGCGTTCTAGGTCGGCGGGTTCTAGGGAAAATTCGCTGTCGGGGCCTTTGTCGGCGCGGCTGAGGGTGAAGTGTTTTTCGATGACGCAGGCTCCTAGGGCGACGGCGGCAACGGAGACGGTGGTGCCTAGAGTGTGGTCGGATAGACCAGAGAGGGTGCCGAAGCGTTGGGCTAGGATGGGGATTTGGCTGAGGTTGGCTTGATCGATGGGGGCGGGGTAGCTGCTGATGCAATGGAGCAGGACGAGATCCTGACACCCAGCCTCGCGGGCGGCGGTGACGGCTTCGTCAATCTCCTCCTCACTGGCCATGCCCGTGGACATGATGATGGGTTTGCCAGTGCTGGCGACATAGCGAATCAGGGGTAGATCCACCACTTCAAAGGAGGCAATTTTGTAAGCCGGAGTGTTGAGGCTTTCTAGGAGGTCTACAGCCGTTTCGTCGAAGGGGGTAGAAAATACGGTGATTTCTCACTGATTTCTAATTTTTTTATCATGGTCAAGCTATGAAGATCGTCTTCAAGACTGGACTAGCAAATTAGGCGATACACCACAAAAGCCTCTGCGGCTTCAAGGCCCATGCTGTAACCGCGATGATGGGCAAGCGCACTAATATGTTCAGGACTGCGAGAATGGGGAGCGGGGCGCATTTCTTCGGCGTAGGCGGCTAGGGCGCGTTGCTTGATGGGGAGATAATCGGTAATATCCACAAAAAAGTTAGGGGCGAAAGGGGAAGACTGGGGAGAGGCCCATTCTGTGCTAGACACCACTTCAAACCCATAGATTTCTTTAACGGAATGACCTGGTTGGGGACGGCAGGCTGTCATCACCGCTTGCTGGGTAATTTGGTGATCGATATTGAGGTCTCCATGGTAATGGGTATAAACGATCTGGGGAGTAATCTGCTGAATAATGCCTTCAAGAGCTTGGACAATCTTAAGCAAGGGAACGCTATCCATGCCATTATCAGGAAAATTGAGGTGATGAACCTCTTTAATTCCTAGAATTTCTTGGGCTTTAGCCGTAGAGACTAAGCGAGACTCCAAATCGCGAGGGTTATTACCAATACGAGACTGAACGCCATCAGCCATAATCACTAGATGAACACGGTCACCTTTTATACTATGTCGAGCAAGGGTACCACCACAACCTAAAGCTTCATCGTCAGCATGAGCGGCAACGACTAGTATTGTCCTCATTAATCTGTTAGTCATCTAAAATATACTGACTAGATTACCCCAAAAGCCTTATTGCAGGAACTTCAGAGAAAGCTATCATGCAATTTAGATGCACATTAGCTTAACTTGTTGGCTAGCTGACAGTTCTACATTTCAGTTTTCAAGTGTTTTCATTTTCATTTCTGCTTTGAGCAAAAGCGGCAACTGCTTTTTGTAAGAGTTGTTCATCTCGAGCAACAATAAACCCCCCATTTTTTTGGTAGCTGCCATCAAAGACATAAGGCGAACCATTAGCCATGCGCAAATATCCATGTACTTCTTCTAAAATAATCGCAGCAGGCGCCAAGTCCCAATCCCGAACACAAACATCTTTCACAAATAAATCAGCTGTTCCATCTGCTATCAGCACAGATTTTAATCCAAGGCTACCACTTTCGAGATAATTTGTTACTGGTAACAAATTTGCTATTTTCTCAGCGATTCCATGAGGTTTAGGTGTATTATCTGTCAAAATTAAACGTTCACGAGGCATCAGGATAGACATACGCTTACCATTCAGATAAGCTCCCGAACCTTTAACTGAAGACCATATTTTAGCAGAAATTGGAGCGTGTATAACTCCAAATATAGGACTTCCCTCAAAAATAAATGCGGCCTGAGTAACAAAACCAGAAAATCCGTTATACCAGCTCGCAGTGCCATCGATAGGATCAATCAGCCAGTAAATCTCTGGTCGATTTTGAGAGTGTACTTCGCCCTCCTCAGAAATAATTGCCACGCCTGGGAATAAAAACTCCAGCCCTTCATTGATTAAATTGTGTGCCCGTCTATCTGCTTCTGTTTTAAACTCCTCTTCAGAATACAAGCGTCTAAACTCTTGATGATTACGCCAAGAGGCGATCTGATAGCCGACTTGCTTCATTAGATTTAGTACTAATGAAAAATCAAATTCAATCATATTTGATTGCCAAACTTGACTAATGCATCATATAGATCATGCACAGGAACCGCAGAGCGGTTTTCTGCACGGGTAAGATCGAATTGGAATCTTGGTTGATTGATTGGGTATTCAATGTGGCGATCATAAATAGATGCTGCCATGTTAACCAGGCTACTGATTGAATAAACACCTTTGTATCCTAAATTAATCGCCTCAAACGAGTCTACTCCAGATAACACAAGTTTTGTAATCCCCTGAGCTGCATCATCTACATGCATAGCTGCCCACAAAATAGGTGAATTTGGAAGATTAGGATTTTTGCCATACTTAAAAGCATTCAATAGGTTAAATACAAGCCCTTTTCGTCTTTGAGGGCCGAATAAACCAGGAATTCGGATCACCATCGCTGCCGAACTAGTTTGCCTGAGGTAGTTTTCAGCTAGCCATTTCCCTTGACCATAAGCTGAAGTCGGATCTCCTGCATCTTCCTCAGCTATCGGACGATCCCGCTCAGTTCCATAAACAGTCATTGAAGATATGAAGACCACTGGACAGTTAGCGATAGAAACTAAAGACTCTAACATGCGCAAACTTTTTCTGGCTGCACAAATATCTTGGTATTCACTTGAACTTCGAGGAACATAGGCGGCACAATGAATTATGCAATCAGGTTGAACTTTATCAAGCATGTTACCAACCTGAGCCTGAATCGTTAAATCGCACTCATAGGTATTAGGTGCAGGTTGACGCCCTGTTGCAGTTACGAAAACACCTTTTGAAAGTAAAGTATGAACTAACTGATAGCCAAGAAAACCTTGAGATCCTGTCACTAAATAATGCATCAGACCATATCCCAAGTTATCCACTCATCAGCCTTAATATTGCGTTGTGCCACACGACCAATAACTTGTTCACGCAGACTTGGAGGAATACCTAAACCTGGACGCTTTGTGACTAACATTTCTTCTCTAATTACTTGACCAGCTTGGATAAGAGTACGTGCATGAAGGCTCCTGCGCCCCTTTTTCGTCATTTCTAATTCCTCAGCACGAGGGCCACTCTTAATCCCATCTCCTAACCCAGCTTCAACATCTCGAATTTGCTTCATAAGATCCGCCATTTCTTGCGGTTCAATAGCAAATACATGGTCAGGCCCTGGAAGATCACGGTCAATAGTGAAATGCTTCTCAATGACTGAAGCTCCCATCGCAACTGCCGCAAGGATCATATGGCCACCGAGTGTGTGATCCGAATATCCTACTAGTTTGTCAAATGCCACCCGCATGGAAGCCATCGCTCTCAGATTACTCAGGTATGGTGGTGCTGGATATAGTGAGGTGCACTGCAGTAAAATAATTTGGTCGTTTCCGACTTTGTGAGCCGCATCAATCGCCAGTTGAATATCCATCCATGTTGCCATCCCTGTAGACATGATAACTGGCTTGCCAGTAGAGGCTATTTCAGTGATCAGAACATCATCAGGCAGATCAAAAGAAGCTACTTTATAAATTGGCACATCCAGTTTTGATAAGCCTGTCACCGCATCAGAATCACATGGCGATGAGAAGAATATCACACCACACTCTTCCGCATGATTTTTTAATTTTTCCTGCCAAGAACGATTAAGTTCTAGAGAGCGAATTAAATTATGAGTATCAGCATTATTAAGATAGTCAAATCCAGGAGAGTTTTTTGAATAATGATCGGTTGCCCTAAATGTTTGAAACTTTACTGCGTCTACACCAGACTGAGCAGCAGCATCGATCATCCTATAAGCCAGATCTAAGTCTTGGTTGTGATTAGATCCTATTTCAGCAATCACAAAACAGGGTTGTCCGTCCCCAACTTTTTGACCACCTACATCAATAGTTTTCTTTTCACACAAGATAGTCATCACGAAATTCTCCGAAGGATTAGGCTGGGCTGTCGTGTGTACTTCACATGCTTCATCTCGTATTCATTACCATATTCTTGCAAAAATTCTCTCACTGCCGTAGTTTCACCTGGCCAATCACTATAATTCCACTCGTCTAGAATGAACATTCCACCTTTAGAAAGGCGACTATGCAGCTTAGAGAGGATTAGTTGAGTTGGCTCGTACAAGTCAGTATCACAGTACACCAGAGAAAAGCTCAGGCTTTCATCCGCCAGTGCATCTGGTAATGTTTTAAGAATATCTCCGCTGTGAATCACTACATCATCTGAAAGATCGTAGAGATCAATCATTGCAAGCAATTCATCATAGTTTCCTAGATATGCTCCAGAGTGACTAACTTTACCTTCACCGTCTTTTTCAGAAAATGTTTGAAGTCCCTCAAAACCCTCAAAACAATGTACTTGCTTGCTAGCTGAAGGATCATAAATACGAAGAAGCTTCGCCATAAAGAGCAAATTTGCACCACGCCATGAGCCAAATTCTGCTATGTGCCCCGGCACATCAAGAGACTCTTTCAGCAGTTCACCTATAGCCATAAACCTAGCTAAGTTGCTGATTCCAACATACAAGGGCCAATGATCAATCACAGACCACAGCTCTCGTAAGCCAGAGTCTGCTGAAAAAACCTTTCGCCTAGACAAATACATTTCATCTAGTTTTTTGAATTTCATATGCTTAACCCTCTTTGAGAAAATAGTTTTTCCAATGCCTATGTAGTTGTAACCCATCATCGAAAGCAGACAGTTTACAATCTCTTTGCTCTCCACAAAAAATAGAAACTGGATCAATGCCTGCAGCTACAACAAGGCATAAAGTAGTTGAGACACGAGGATTTATCTCAAAGGGAAAGACATTATTTTTAGAGTCCTTAATTAGTTGGATATTGTAACAACCTGGAGTTGGCATTGCATTATGTATTGCTTCACAAGCATTGATCACATGAGGGTCTGCTTCAGTACGCGCTCTGATTGTAATACCACGTTTGATATCAACCCGAACAGGAACAATTGCACACAACTGTCCTTGAGAATTTGCTGCCATTTGAACAGTATATTCAATGCCCTCAATTTTCTCTTGAAGCAACATGCTATCGGCCATATATTCCAACTTTAGTTGAACTTCCTTTGCTTCCTCCATAGTGTTAATGACTCTGACACCGCGAGATCCCCTACCAGAGCGAGGTTTTAGTATACATGGGAAACGAAATTGGCTGAAATCATCTGATAGGCTTTGACTAAAGGGTACCAGAATTCCTTTTTCACGTAAAGCATGAGCCATATGCAGTTTGTCTAGCATAGTCTCAACATAGCTTGAAGTAGGTAATAACAAACAAGTGGGTTGAATATTATGAGAGTTTCTGGCTAATAGCAGCAGCTCTTCATCAACACCTGGAATTAGAATCTGTATCTCTAAATGCTGACATAATTGTTTCATTGTATCTAAAAAATTAGGATCATTAGCCCATGGTATCTGATGTCTTTGTGTTTTAGGAATGCTTGGATCAATAGCATCTATATCAGCATCAGCAAAGTGAAGCTCATACTTATTTTCTAGTAAACGGTACAGAGCCTCGTTTCCAGATCCTCCGCCTCCTGTCAATAAAATTGAAATCAACAGCCTATCTTCCCTTTAAAGAATTGATAAAATATATGAACCTCAAGGCTTATTTCTGGCAACAATTGACAACAATAAAATTAGCCATTACTTTTAGCCTTAATCACATTGATGACGTATTTACAACCTGATGCTTCAAAGAAAGCTGGATATCTTGTGTTGTCAACTACACGCAACACGTTAAATTGCTCCATTAAGCTTTTCTCCAAGTCGAGTTTGCTATCACCAGGTTTACGTCGAGCATAAAAGCTTTCTTCACCTACTTGCTCCACTCCCTGCATTGCAGACTGTGGATAGTGATTGACAAAGCATCGACAAAGGTTCAACGTAGCTGATGCTTGCTGCTCCCGAAGTTCATCAACTAACTCATGCCCCTCGAAGTCAAGCCATTCCTGAGCATAGATTACCCCACTGTCCACGTCTTCGGCAGCTTCAATTAAAGTCACGGGGATATGCTGCTTCCCCTCAAGAATTTGCCAGGTCAGGGGAGACCAACCCTTTCCCTGAGGCAGAGCACTCTCATGAACTACTAAATTATTTTGATATTTAGATCGAATAGATTCATCCACAATTCGACCATAACTTAGATAAAAACAAACATCTCCCTGAGGGAGATGTCGAGCATGATGACTCCAGATACATCGATGACCAGCATTTAACCAAGACTCTAACAACCTTGGAATATACCGATTTATCCAACTGTCTGCATCAGAGCACACAGCTATAGACCATCTCACCCTCCCCCGACATATCAGTAAAATCACTGCGTTGAAAAATCTTTTGGGATAGCAAGTTATTTGATTTGACTTTCCCAAATACCAGTGTTCCTGACCTAGATTCGCGAAAGGTTTGCATAGCCTTTTGCAAAAGCTTTGCGCCTAATCCTCGCTTTCGAGCTACGGCGGCTAAGCTATAGTCAATTTCCCAAGCACCCTTTTTCCAAGCCTCATCTCTCCACTCAAACCGTACTTGTCCTATGGGTAGACCAGCTTCTGTTTCAACTATATAGATCTGACAGGTTTCTGGATGGCGTAGTCGTGCATAAAACCAAGTGCGATGGGTCGCTGAATCAATTGGGTTCGGGTTAAAGGAATTTTGCCGGACTAGAGGATCATTCGCCCACTGTAACAAGAGGGCTTCATCTGCTAACGCGGCTGGGCGGGCTTTGAGTGGCGTATTGGGGCCAAGGGTGAGAATCGCCGCGACCCGTTCTGTTCCGTGGCCGTCTACCAGTTCCCGACAGCGGTTTGACCAATCACCGAGCGCATCATTCACCAGAGCGTTTTGCAACGCCTGCGTTAGCGTTGATACCGTAATTGATGCCTGATCGCCCAACCCATGTACTAACCCCTGACGGTCTAGCTCAGCCGCGATGGGCTGTTGGTTATCGGCCAGCGTGACCACCAGGGAAGGAAGCCCCAGGCAGCAGCGCTCCCAGGAGGTTGCCCCACTGGCCCCAATCGCCAAATCCGCCTTGACCATGAGGGGCGCGAGGCTGGGTAAGCTGTCGTAGAGAATAATGTTGTCGTGGCCCTGTACCTGGTGATGAACGTCATCCGCATGGGGATTAGACCCCCTCAGCACCACATCGACGGTGATATCCGGTTGGTTGAGGGCCAAAAACGCCGAAATCGCCCGACCTGTGAGATTGTACTGATCTACCCCGCCAAAGAAGACCAAAATGCGTTGCACCGGCCCCACCCGAGGCGGCGTGCGGGGATGGAGTTCGGCGTATTGGGGCTGTAATAGCGCGTAACTTGGCCCCAAAAGACGGGCACAGGAGGAAGGCAACCGCCCATCATAGCGATGATCTCGATCCGCCACTAAATTTTGATCCAGCAATAGATCACAATCATGATTTCGATCTGCCAGATCATCAATCACCATAATTTTGCCGCAGTAGGGCCGTAGCTCAGACTCCCAGCGAGCATCCAGGGCGTAGTGATCCACCACCACCCAATCAGGACGATCCTCCCCCAACGCCTGAATGGTTTGAGCGGCATCGCTGCGCCAGGTGGCCCCCAACCAAGGGGCATGGGTAAGTTGATCCGCGTTATCTCCATCAAGATTTGAGGATTTAGACCCCAGGGGCAAGGCCATCACTTCAAACCCCAGACCACGAATGGATTGAATGAGATGCCCCGGATGCTCTCGACACACAAACCGACAGGTTGCCCCACGGCCTCGCAACGCTTGGGCCAGGGTCAAGCAGCGCATTACATGACCTGTGCCCATTTGAAGGGAGGCATCTACTCGAAAAGTAATTTGCATAAATTTGGCGCTTACAATTCGATGGGACTTTCCAAAACATCCTCAATCGAGTATTGACAATCCTTGGGGAGGTCTAGATTGGTTCCTTCCATGGCATCTAAACGAGCATTACGATACATTTTTTCAACCCATTTCTGGGTCAAATATCGCTGAAGGCTAGGGCTATCTTCTAGGTAGAGCCCAATATTATTCCTCTCCCTTTCAATGGTAATTTGCCAACTACGAGAACGCTTTTGAGGTTGGACATCCCATTTTAGTAGGTGATGCAAAATCAAACGGATACTACTCAATAACCGATCCCGTTCACGCTTGGACAAGTCGTTAAGCTCTTCGACTAGGTTATCAATATCCAACTTGTCAAAAGCTCCAACTTGAAGCATTTGCACCATTGTTTCAGCCCAACAAGCATAGTCTTTTTCGTAGAGGGATGGCGTTGTCATTACGTTTTACTCGATATTCAGGGTTAAACGGCTCATCCAATGGCCTGTATCCATCATCGAGGAATCATTTATCTGAAATAGGAGGCTATACCATGGATGACTAGTTGAGTCGCTTAAACCCAGCATGACAGACTGGTCCATTCAGTAAGCTCATTACGTCGTAACCGTCCTCACATTGGCTGATTAGACCAAAAATTGGATCAAGTGCTTCAAAATAGCTATCGACTATCTCGGGCGTATGTGCGGTACAAACGTAGACACTCGTACTGGCTAAATACCCCTTTTTTAGCATCTCCTGACTAATCAGGGTCTTGTAGACTAAAGCGTGATCACTTTGAATTGTGAATCCCGTGAGAGCGGGTAATCCCCAGTGAGAGATAGACAATCCATGCTTATCGGCTAGTTGTTGCCAGCGCTGGCGAATGGTCAACCCAGTTTGGGTAATCGTTTCCCAAGACCGTTCTCGTGCCATCACTTCCAGGGTCTTTAAAGCTGCCGTTGGCCCAATTCGCTCTGTCCAGAACGTACTACTGATAAACGTAGACTGTGCAGCTTCCATGACTTCACGTCGGCCAATAGTAGCCGTGATGGCATAACCATTCCCAAGAGCCTTGCCAAACATGGCCATATCTGGCTCAACCCCATACTTCTTATGCAAGCCGCCCAAAGTCTCGCGAAACCCAGAAGTACATTCGTCGAAGATGAGAACAATTCCCCGATCACTGGCCAACTGCCTCACCCCTTCTAAAAAGCCAGGTTCTGGCCCTTCATTTCGTGAGACTTCCATCTTGATCACACCGATATCATGTTGACTAATTAATGATTCCAGTTGATCAAGCCGATTGTAGGTAAATGGATAGACCGTATTCTTGAGATTGCGTGGTACACCATTAGGCTCAAGCCCAGGAATTAGATGACCATCTAGGCTTTTATCATCCCCTAGATTGGCAGAGAGATACCAATCGTGCCAGCCATGGTAGCCGCAGATGGCTACCTTGTCCTTACCAGAAGCAGCTCGGGCAATGCGAATAGCAATGGCATTCGCCTCCCCCCCACTACGGGCAAACCGCACCATATCCGCCCATGGATGTAACTCAACTAATCTTTCAGCTAAATACACCTCTTCAGGGCAGTTCAAGGTACTCATATTCCCGGCCTGAACCGTGTGAATAACGGCTTCATCCACTTCTGGATGACCATAGCCTAAGATATTAGTACCAATGCCCATGATGGACATATCGATATACTCATTCCCGTCTAAATCTGAGACCTTACAACCCTTAGCCTTGCTAAAGTAGGCAGGCCACTGATCAGGCAAAAACATCTCTGCCCGTTTGGAGAGCAGCATGTTCCCTCCGGGGATAACGCGCTTGGCCCGTTGCCAAAGCTTCTGACCAGTGCCCATGATTGCTCCCTGATTTCGATCAATATGTTGATTTGCCGCAAACAGGTCAGGCTGAGACTGGGTTAAGGCCAGTACATCCTGCCAGGGAAAATGGATTTCAGGGGCAAAATGCTCAAAAACCTGGGTGATTACCTCAAAATCCTCGGGGTCATCGACGGTCCAACGCAGACCGGAGAGATCCGCATGGTGGGAGTAGGTGGCCGCCGTAAATAGCCCTGACCCTCGCACGTAGGGGGTGACATGCTCATGATCAAAGGGCAGAGTAGATTCCTGTAGGGCTCGACGCAATGCATCCAGACGAACCACCTCCACATCCAGGCCATCGGGATAGGTGGGTGGGCTGGTGTTGCTCAGGTAATCTACGTCTGCCTGCAGGAAGTGAAGGATACAGTCATCTACCAACTGGGGATCCACCAGGGGGCAGTCACCGGTGATGCGCACCACCACCTCAGCGCCGTGGCTTTCCGCCGCCTGCACATAGCGCTCTAGCACATCATTTTCACTACCCTGTTCACAGGAAAAGCCCAGGGCAGCTACGTGATCTACCAAGACCTGGTTACGCGGATCGACCGAGGTGGCTAGCACAATCTGATCAAGCCGCTGACATTTGGCTAGGCGAGTCAGGAGCAGCTCAATCATGGGCACCCCGTTGATCGGCTTCATTACCTTATGGGGTAAACGAGTCGACCCCATGCGGGCTTGAACAATGGCAACAATCTTCATAAATGCTTCCAGCGAACGGGATTAATTAAATCTTCGTCCAATACACTTAGGAAAGCCCAATCATGATTGGGGAAGGGTGCTAAAGAACTATCGACTAGCTCCTGCAAGTGACCCACAGTATCTACCCCCACCACCACCCGATCCACTTCTGGCAAAGATAGGGGATAGCTCAAACAAACTGCTGTGGCGGTTGTGTTTAGATCAGATAGGGTGCTATGCCAGGTATCCCATAGGGATGACCAGCGATCAAACTGAGCAGGTATTTGACTGCGTGGCAGCAACAGCAAGCCCTGCAGGAAAGCAGAACGGGTATGCACCTCTACCCCTTGATCATGTAAACGCCTTAACCATCCACTCATCTCTAAACGACGATCCAACAGGTTTAGGGGGGCCTGCACCAGATCAATAGCCATCACTTGAGTGACCAGGTCTAATTCTATGGGGTCGTAAATCGAAACCCCAACCTTCTCGACACAACCTCTCAGCTTCAGCTGATTCAAGGCTTGGGCTAACCGAGAACCATCGGCACCTAACAAATCCTCCGAACGATGCAGTAACACGGCATGGACAGAGCTAAGGCCCAGTCGCCGACGCGAGGCAAAGAGCTGATCCTCAACCCAGTCCTCCAGGTTTGATATTCCCTCTGGAATTCCAGGCAACTTAGTGACAACTTTGAATTCACTGACCCCCAGTTCACCCAGGACTTGCTCACTCTGACCGTAGGCAATGGCCGTATCGAGGGTGTCTATGCCTGCTGATCTGGCTAGCTGCAATATTTGCTTCACCTCTTCCCGATTCACCTGGCCCACTTTATTAGCAACCCCATAGGCAAGGCCAAATTGAACGGTACCCAGAGCAAGCTTCAACACTAGGTCAACTTCCTCAGTATGGAGGTGGCTACCCACTCATTAGGGTCATCCGTTAATTCGTTGGTGGCATGATGTTTCAGTTCATGGAAAAAGCAGGTATAGGCTGGGTGCCAATCAAAGAGAGTCCGATAATCCATTTTAAAGGAATAAAGCCCTGTGCGGTGATGGTAGTCTCGTTGCATAGGGGCATTAGCATAAAAATCGTGAATAATTAGCCAAGCATTTGGCTTTAATACTCGGTTTGCTTCACAAGCAATGCGAAACAGGTCATCCCGATCACAGAGATACAAGCAAAAGCCAAAAACCAGGAAATCAAAGGTTTCATCAGCATCAGGTAATCTATCAGCAGTGCCTTGAATAGCTTCAACGCCTAGCTTTTGAGCCAGAGCAACTGCTTTGGCAGAAGGCTCTATACCATAACACCTTATACCGAGGTTTTTGCTGATCCATTGTAAACGTCTCCCTTCACCACAGCCAACCTCTAATAATCGAGTTGTGTCATCAGAAACCCCTGGCAGGCAGCGCTGAATTGCTGCAATAATCGGATCTTCAATGCCAAATTCTTGATTTTGAATGGCCTGATGATTGCGGTCAAACCAGGCGTCACCCTCACTACTCAAAAACACTTCTTTTTGCTTGCTCACTGTCATCACTGGAACCTCATTAAATCATACTTGATTCAGGAGAGTGTTTCATTTACTTTGTTGAAAGTACCTCCCTTAAACATCCTTTTTTAGAACAGTCGTGACCCACTGACAATCGGGCATCTCGAAAAATACAAATCTTACTGAGAATGGGCAGGAGATTCCAGTGGTTTCAGGCTCTTCGGATTCGCAGTAAGTCAATTAATCGAGGTGCCCTATAAAATTTCATCTCCCTAGGATGTTACTCTCTACTCCCCATACTCTTGCAAAAAAGCCACAAAATCCGCTAGGGCTGCTCGGGTGGCTTCCCCTGGGGCAACTTGATGTTGTACTTGGAGAACAATCCATCGATTTTGGATTCGAGCTCGGCAAGCCGCACGTTCTCTTTCCTCACCTGCTCGGTTTCTTTCCTCATTTGTGCGTTCTCGCGCTTCAGCCTCTCGGTTTCGGCTTCGATATCCAGCGTTCCACTCAAGGCCGAGATTAGCCACGAGAGCCGATGAGCCCAGACTGAACGCCAGGAGGCTCCAGCCGAGGGTGGTGAGGTGGAGGAATTCGGTGTCGGTGGTGCCATAGAACCGGAGGAGGGCCGCCAGGGCAAACAAGAACGTGGTTAACGTGCGCGGGAGTAGCGCTAGAAAACTAACCAAAGATACCTACTACCCATAGTCTTGCAAAAAAGCCACAGAATCCGCTAGGGTCGCTCGGGTGTTTTCCCTGGGGGGCGAGTTGATGGTGTACTCTACCACTCCCTACTCCTCACCCTCAGGCTCAACGCTCAAGGCTCGCAACTGCGCCGCCAAACGCTCTGCCCGCTGTCTTTCTCGGTCGGCCCGTTGCGCTTCCCGGTCGGCCCGCTGCGAGGCTAGCTCCGTCGGTGTGGGTAGCCACTGGCTATCACGGTCATACCATCGCAACCACTGGCGCTCCACCCCTTGATAGCTCCCCTGCCATAGGCCCAGCCCCAACTCGGCTTCTTTCAGCCATATCCCCAGACCTTCCGGCGGCAAAGGCTGATATTCGTTCATCATCAGCCCAAAAGCCTGAAACTCATCGGTGTAGCGATTAAACACAAAATAGTAGGGGATTCTGAGAACCTGTTCATAGACCGTCCACTTATTGGGCGGTTGGCTCGCCTCTCGCAGACTACGGCCTAAATCCTCCTTCTCGGTACCCGGTGACAATAACTCCACTACCACAAAGGGATTGACCGCTTCCTGCCAGGTCACATAACTCAGCCGCAGATCCTTACCCTCGTAGAGCCGGGATACCCCCAGAACCCCAAACCAGTCAGGCCGCTTGTACCACTGGGGGTGGGTCGAATCATAGTAGAGGTTTAGGTCGCTGGCAGCGAAGACCCGATCACTGGGGTAGGTCGGCGGACAAAAGGTGAGCCGCAGCAATTCTGGTTGCAGCAGATGAAATTCGTCAGGCAAACCGGGTTCCTCCGGATCCTCACTGGGCAAGTCATACATGGTCGGCAGCACTTGCTGGGGCGGTAAGGGGGGAGAGGTTTGAACCATGGCATGAAGCCGCAATTGCTTCAGAATACTAGCTTAATCGTAACGCACCTCACCGGGAGGGAGTTGGCACAGCGGCAAACTATAGGAGGAACCTTACGCCGTTCACCCTGAGCCTGTCGCTCGCGCAGCGCTCCGGAGGGGATAGGATCGCCCTGAGCTTTTCATTTAAGATCATCGCTCTCCCTTCTTTTTTCGTTCTTCGTTCTTTTCTTCCCCTACTCCCTACCTCCTACTCATCAGGCTCAACGCCTAAGGCTCGCAACTGGGCCGCCAGACGTTCCGCCCGTTGTTTTTCCTGATCCGCCCGCTGGGCCTCTAGCTCCGCCCGCTGCTTTTCCTGCTCCGCCCGTTGAAACTCCTGCTCCCTCAGTTCATCCTTCGTAGGTAGCAAGGTTCCCGCCGCCGTCATCCACCGCAGCCACACCGCCTGGATATCCTGATAGCAGCCACCCCACCGCACTAACCTTAACCCTAACCGCTGACTGGGCAATGCCCCATCACCATCCACCGCCAGCGGTTCATAACATCCCCCTTGCAGCCGAAATCCGGCCCAGTCTTCGGGATTAAATGGATCAAACCAAAAATACTCCGGTACCCGCACCTGCCCCTCATACAACCGTTTCTTCTCAGTTTTGTCATAGTCCGCCGTGCTTTCTGACAGCAGTTCAATCACCACATCCGGCCCTTTGCCCTCCTCCCACACCACCCAACTCTTGCGTTCCCCCTTGGGCACCCCCACCACAGCAAACACATCAGGCCCCATAAAGTCCCGGTTCCGCACCTGGGCTAAACTGTAGTAAAGAAACCTATTGCCCCCAACATAGCCATGGTCTCGATCCGCTAGCCAGGGTTGCAGCGTCTCCAGCAGCAAATCCATCTGCAATTTATGGCGTTGGCTTTCCATGGGCACACCATCATCCCAGGGCAACTCGTCCTTCGTTGGGGGTAGGGCAATTTCGGGCGGTTGGCTCACCATAGCTGTGACTCCCAGATCCATCATCTTTTAAGATAGCCCGCCTAACCAGGTTGTGAGTCCCTTAGCTCGTCCAAATCCTCCCGCACTCCGTTGCGCTGATAGGCCCACCGCTGATCATGCCAATGGTCAGCAGTACGCTAAAATCTCCTGCAATCTATGGACTACCCTGTCCTGATCTGCCTCAGTCAGGCCATAGTACAGCGGCAAGCTGATCACCTCCCGGTAATACTGCTCCGCCTGGGGAAAGTCTCCCCATTGGAAGCCCAGAGTTTGGTAATAGGGCTGGGTGTGTACTGGAATGTAGTGTAGGTTGACCCCAATACCCGCCTGTCGTAGCGCCTCAAACACCTGGCGATGGCTTTTACCCAGATCACCTAGGTGCAGCCGCACCACATAGAGATGCCAACTAGACTGAGTTTCGGGATGTTGCCAGGGACAGGTTAAGGGTAGACCTCTCAGCCTATCATCGTAACGTGCCGCTAGCTCCCGTCGCCGAGCTACAAATCTATCCAAACGATCCATTTGGCTAGCGCCCAAGGCTGCTTGAATATCCGTCATGCGATAGTTGAGCCCCAACTCCAACTGCTGATAGTACCAAGGGCCATGGGAGGGCTCCGTCATCAGGTGGGCCTCACGGGTAATTCCGTGGGTGCGCAGTCGAATCAGCTTTTCGTAGAGTTCGGGGCGGTTCGTCATCACCATGCCGCCTTCCCCAGTGGTGATAATCTTCACTGGATGGAAGCTAAACACGGTTAGATCGCTAAAACGACCACACCCTACCGGATACCCCTGGTAGATGGCCCCAATGGCATGGGACGCATCCTCCAGAACGGCAAAGCCATAACGCTGCGCTAACCGATGAATCGCCGCCATATCGCAGCTCTGGCCCGCAAAATGCACCGGCACCACCACCTTCGGCAACCGTTGCTCCGCCTCGGCCTCGGCCAACTTAGCGGCTAGACACTCCACACTGAGGTTGTAGGTGCGGGGATCAATATCTACAAAATCGACATGGGCACCACAGTACAGCCCCACATTGGCACTAGCCACAAAGGTATTGGGGCTTGTCCACAGCCAATCTCCTGGCCCCAAACCTAAGGCAAGACAGGCTATATGGAGAGCACTCGTGGCACTGTTCACCGCTACTCCATGGGCGGCCCCTGTGTAAGCCGCTACGATCTGCTCAAACCGAGCAATGGCTGGCCCTTGGGTGAGCCAGTCGGATTGCAGAACTTCCACGACCGCATCGATATCCGCTTGGGTAATCGATTGCTTGCCGTAGGGAATATAGGAAGAGGTCAAGGGATTGATAGAGAGGTAGGAATAGGGACAATGGTAGGGGTCAGGAGACCTAACCTGTTTCCGATCTAAGTGCTAGCGAGTTTTGTCAGCTAACCCGGCTTGAGCCTTAGGACACCGGTTCCAGTTGAACGTTGAACGCCTGATCCACATGGGACTGGATGAGCTGGCGCAGTTCTGCCACCGTCAAAAAGTGCTCGTTGTCTCCGGAATTGTAGCTAAAGCCGGAGGGCACCGGTGTTCCACCCATGGCCTCGCAGTAGGCTGGGAGATTGGAACCCGCTGGCAAAATGGCGTAGTGCGATCCACAGTCCACCGTCGTGTAGGCATCCGAGGTCGTGATCATTTCCTCGTGGATCTTCTCCCCAGGACGAATACCCACCACAGGCTGCTCACACTCTGGCCCGATGGCCGTGGCCACATCGGTAATCCGGTAGGACGGCAAGCGAGGAACCAAAATTTCGCCCCCCTGGGCCTGCTCTAAGGCCCACAACACCAGGTCAACACCTTCCTCTAGAGTAATGTTGAATCGGGTCATAGCAGGATCCGTAATTGGCAGTACCCCATGGTGGCGCTGTTGTAGAAAGAACGGAATCACCGATCCGCGAGACCCCATCACGTTGCCGTAGCGCACCACGCTAAAGCGAAGATCCCGCTTCCCTTTCACATTGTTTGCCGCCACAAACAGCTTATCGGAACAGAGTTTTGTCGCTCCATAGAGGTTCACCGGAGCCGCTGCCTTATCCGTAGACAGCGCCACGACTCGCTTTACCCCGGCATCCATACAAGCCTGGATGACATTCTCAGCCCCCATCACATTGGTATGAATAAACTCCATGGGATTATATTCCGCCGCTGGCACCTGCTTCAGGGCCGCCGCATGAACCACCATCTCCACCTGCTCACAGGCCCGCATCAGGCGATCTCGATCCCGCACATCCCCCAGAAAGTAGCGCAGACCGGGATGATCCCGATCTGAAAACTGCTGAGCCATCTCGTACTGTTTCAGTTCATCCCGCGAATAGATCACCAATCGGTGAATATTGGGAAATCGCCGCAACACCGTTTCTACAAATTTCTTACCAAAGGAACCTGTTCCTCCGGTAATTAAAATAGAGCTTTGCTCAGTTAGTTGCATCTCTTTCAATTTCCTTGTCAAAGTACTGAGAAATACAGCTTTAATTTTAGGTTCTTTCGAGCTTAAAGAATTAGATGATAGTTGGGTGCTGACTTCTAAAAGGGCCAGTTCAAGGTTGAAGTGCAACACCTGCTCAAATCCGCTTGCAGCCATGGATCTATAGCGGTTCTCGGTGGCATGAGGTACGTACAGAGACCTGTAACCCTTATCCAGCAAGGATCCTCCTGTACTTCATTCGATTAGGAACCGCTATAATACTAAGCCTATGAAGGAGACCTATAGCCTGCTGTGCTGCGCTTTACCATGTTCCTGGTTGTGGTCATGACCGAGAAGGCTGACAGCGGCTCTGAGACAGAGTGTTGCACTTCAGATTTGAATCTGCGAAGTATAATCCTTGATTCTCCATTCTCTAACTCTTTGTATAGCAGGAATTCCAAAGGGCATTTCACTTTAGTAGTCCAGCGCCTTCCTCAGAAATTCTAGCGGCGAAACAAGCAGTTAGAATAACAGCTTTCAAAAGTAGCTTGCCTTTCAATCAGGTGAAAATGAATCGCTCAGCAATTGTTCTGGGCTGTAGGGGCAATCTTGAGGATAGTCCGCCAGACCCGTCTCTCGCTCAGCACTGATGACGGCCAAAGGATAGACTGACTGAATCACCTCCGCCACAATGGGTTTTAGACTGGGGTTCTCCTGTAGCAGCTTAGCTAGTCGCAGGCGTTGTTCTTGAATGGTTAATTGCCAACTTCGGGATCTAAAATTGGGCTGATACTGCCACTTCAGTAGATGCATCATCAACACCTCTAAGCGACTAGCAAGCTGGCGTTTTTCTGAACGACCCATCGCTTCGATTTCCTCAGCGAGATTCGCCCAATCTAAACCACTCGCCTGCTGCTGCCGTAGAAGTTCGGCCTGCTGGCTAGCCCAAGCATAAAAGTCGGCCTCATAATTGACGATCTGCATGGCGTATCCTCCATCTCAGCAATACGGATAAACAGCCTAATTTACGCGTTCTCGTTCTTCAGCCTCTTGGTGGCGGCTTCGATATCCAGCACTCCACGCTTCGCACGAGCATAGCTCTACAAGGCCGAGATTAACCACGAGAGCCGCTGACCCCAAACTAAACGCCAGGAAGCTCCAGCCGAGGGTGGTGAGACGGAGGAATGTGGTGTCGGTGGTGCCATAGAACCGAAGAAGCGCCGCCAGGGCAACATCTCGAAGTGCTGGTACTTTATATATTATGGGTATGCTTGTCTGCTGCGAGTTGAGAGACAAGCTCAAACAACTCGGTCACTTGTATCAGTATCTTTTCACGTTCCAGCGGAGGCTCGCTGGTATCAAGGACTTCATACCGATAGCGCACCGCAAAGTCTGTATAGGCGGCTAACTCCCAATAATCTTCTATTTGCTGACCAAGTTGAGACAGCATGTGGAGTAGTTCTGCTAGGTCGTGACGGAAAGAATAGCGAACGCCTAAGATAGCCAACCAGGCTTTGAGAGCTTTTTCGGCGACCTGCTGGGCATGGAAACCAAAAATTTCGTCCGCCACGGCCTCCAAATGAGCCATGGCACGGAGAGCAGCTAGGTCTTTGCTAGCCATGTTCAGCAAACTGAGAGCCTGGTCAAGGTCGCTCATGGAGCACTCTCCCTTCCTGCCAAGCCTTGGCCACAACATGATTAAGGCTGTCACGCCAATGCTCAAACTCGTTTTGGCTCACCAGAACGATGTCCTTAGCTCGCCCTAGTCCTGCTAGACGACGATACAGACGCCCTACTTCGCGGATCCTGCTGCGGGCTGGGCCAAAATCTTCAGCCTCTACAATCAACAAATCCAGATCAGATCCCGGATGCCCCTCACCTCGGGCTAGGGATCCGAATAGCAGAATTAACTCTGGGTCAACCTCATCGACGATGGCAGCTACGAGGTTACAAAGGGTTTCCTCAGTCAGTTCATAGGGCATTGAAGGGGTAGTCATGATCGGCGATTAATCTCCATACTCCTAAACGCTAGGAAGCTCCAGCCGAGGGTGGTGAGACGGAGGAATGTGGTGCCGGTGGTGCCAGAGAACCGGAGGAGGGCCGCCAGGGTAAACTTAACACGCGGGGAAGAAGCGCTAGAAAACTAACCAAAGATCCCTAATCCCCATATTCTTGCAAAAAAGCCACAAAATCTGCTAGGGCTGCTCGGGTGTCTTCCCCTAAGGGCGAGTTAAAGAGATTCATTTCCGGAATCCAGAAACGGGAATTCTCATCCGGCACCTGGGGTTCATACCGACCTTCTACCAGCCGAAATAGATCTAAAGTTTTAGTTTCGGGTTGAAAAATGCCATAGAGCGACACCTGGATAATGCGTTCATAGAAATACCACCTTCCGTAGGGATAATGGGGATTGATAGAGTAATCCGTACCCTCCGTTTCCGAAATGAATTCCAAGACCATGAGGGGGATATCCCCCTCATGGTCTTGGGGTATAACTCCGTCGAATGCCCCCTCTGACAAGGGTTTAAACGCTGGAATATAGACCCAGTCGGGCGCTTTTACCACCATTTTATCGGCGACCGTAGCACAAATACCAAAATTGGTGGCCATCAGCATGGATTCTGAACATAGCCCCGCTAATTCCAGAGATTCCCGCAAAGCATCCGCTAGCAATGGTTGCAAGTGATTATCCACAGGATCATCCGGCAAAATAAAATCACTGGGCAGTTTCTCCCAGGTGATTTTGGGGAGACTTCTCTGAAAGGTTGATGGAGATTTTGGCTGAGTGACGACCATGAGGCACCTCGATTAATTGCCTTATTGCAAATCTTAAGAGCCTGAAATCATTGGAGTTTTGTACCTATTCCCAAGCTGAACGGCTACGGCCAATAATGGGTATCTCGCACCTGTTGATGGTCAAAACAAGGCATTTCGGGAAACATAGACTCATCCAGCCCGGTTTCCCGAATGGCTAAATCCCGACCATCTAACCAAGCTTCCTCCCAAGCCTCCTGCCAGCGACTTTTTAGACCTGGATTTTTTTCTAGGAGGCGGTCAATCTTACGGCGTTGTTCTCGAATTGTGGCACGACAAGAACTTCCTTGACCCTCTGGTTGATATTTCCACTTCAAAAGATGGCCAATCAGAATCGCTAGACGGGAACTGAGCTGGTCGTAATGACGGTTTCCCAAATCTAACAGTTCCTCGGCCAGTTGATCCCAATCTAAACGTTCAATCTGGCGATGGGCTAGCGCCTGGGCTTGTGCCCTAGCCCACGTGTAAAAATCCTGCTCATAGAGTGACGGATCATTGGCCATTTGAACCCCCTAAAACCCAATCCATGTAGGGAATTTATCACATCTGACTTAAATTCTTGGCACTCATGACATTTCCGTGTGGTCGTTGCATCCATCACTCAATAAGAGGGGAATCTGGCCAAAAGTCTTCTCTCAGAACCTGACTGAGGGTAAACGGGCATGTCTGGGGAAACTGGCCATCCGGCAGATCGGTTTCTGCAATCGCCAGATCTCTAGCCAAAGACCAACTTTCTTGCATGGCCTCATCCAAACGCGATTTTAGGCCAGGATTACGCCGCAGCAGCTTGGCAATCGAGGTTCTTTGCCCGCGAATGGTTGCTCGCCAACTGTTCGTTCGTTTCCAATGCTGCACCTGCCACTTCAACAAATGGGCGATCAACTGAGTTAAACGAGATTCCAACTGATCGTAGTGGCGGTTGCCCAAATCCTCCAGTTCCTCCACCAGGTGGGATAAGTCTAACTGTTCAAATCTTCCCTGGCGCAGCAAATCAGCCTGATACAAGATCCAGCTATAGAAATCCTGCTTATAAAGCGTTTCAGTCATCCTTTTACATCCTTGCCTTGGCAAGCCTTACGTCGTGCAGAACACTCATCTTGGCGGTCTCTTTGCAGAGGATCAGTAGATCACAAACTCTCTTTCCCAGTCTCTCTCCCAGGAGGGACTGGGAAAGAGGGCTAAGCCCATACTAAGAGACATCTTTGTGATCTACTGAGGATATCTCACTCACTCTGCTCAGTTTATCCTTCAACCCCGCCATCTGCTGAAAGCTCACGGATTGCGCCATCAACTCCTGATAACTTCCTTGGGCTACTACTCGCCCCTGGCTCAACTCCACCACCAAATCACACCGCTCCACCGTACTGAGGCGGTGGGCAATCAAAATAATCGTCAACTCCCCACTTAACTCCTCAATCGCCGCCATCACCTCCCGCTCCGTGGCATTATCCAGGGCACTGGTGGCCTCATCAAACACAATCACCGACGCCTGTTTATACAGGGCTCGGGCAATGCCAATCCGCTGCCGCTGCCCCCCACTTAGCCGAACCCCCCGCTCCCCCACATAGGTGTCATAGCCAGCAGGCAATCCCTCAATAAACTCAGCAATCTGGGCCAACTTCGCCGCCCGCCGCACCTGCCCTAGGTCGATTTCCTGCTCTGGTACGCCAAAGGCAATATTGGCGGTTAGGGTGCCGTCACTCAGATAAATCTGCTGCGGCACATGGGCCACCGCAGCATGCCACTGGGGCAACCGTTCTCCCTGCAAGGGTATGCCATCAACCAAGATTTGCCCCTTCTCCGGTTGCAGCAAACCCAGAATTAAGTCCGCCGTGGTGCTCTTGCCGCTGCCCGTACTGCCCACAAAGGCCACGGATGTTTTAGCGGCAATCTTTAGATTCAAATCCCGTAGGATCCAGTCCCCCTCGTCCCCGTAGCGGAACCATATCCCCTCTAGACGCAGATTCCGATGCAATCCCAAGGGCTCCACACCGGACAGGACTAGCATCGGATCAATGGATTGATTTAACGCTACTAACACCCGTGCCAGGGACACCCTGTATCCCTGAATACTGGATAAGGAGGCAAACAGCGTTTGTAAGGCCGGAACCAAACGCTTTGCCCCTAGGGCTAAGCTCCCCAAGATGGGCACAACCTGACTAAAATCCCCACCTCGCCCTAGCCCAACCGCTAAGAGGGTGATGGATCCTAGGGCAATAAACTCAATGAGATAGATCGGCGTTGTACTGATGATAAGGTTACTCACCTGCGCCCGTGCCAGTAACTGTTCATTGCGGTGATAGGCACTATGGAAAAAGGGCTGGGAATGATCCAGCAAAACCTCTCGAATGCCACCAATGCTCTCCTGGGCTATCTGCACCTTAAGCTGTCCAGCCTGGGAAAAGACTGCACTATTACGCCGCAACTGCTTTTGACGGGCACGGAACAGCACAATATAGGCTGTCCCTAGAATCAGGGTCGCCCCCAGGGCGATGCGCCAGTCAAGCAAAATCAGCGTCAGGATGAGGGCAGGCGCTAGGATTGAATTCGCTATCAAGTCCGCTAACGGGATCAACACACCGTTGGTAAGTTGATTAACATCGAGGGTAATGATTTGGATTAAATCACTGCTGTTTTGCTGCACATGGAAACTATAGGGCTGGTAAAGTGTGGTGTAGTACGCCTGACTGCTAATATCAACCCCAATGGCCGCCGCTATCCGATAGCGAAGGTTTAAGGTCAATAATCGTAGCCCGTTGGCTAAACCTAGGATGCCAATAAAGCCCAGTGCCATGATTAAGACGAGCCGCTGGGGTGTATCAATCCGCAGGAGATCAAAGACAGGCTGGAGGTTGGGTTCCTGCAACACCTCCTGGGCATTGCCTAGAGCCGATAGAAACGGATAGATCGCTCCCACACTCACCATTTCACTAAAGGAGCTCAAAACCAGCGCTACCAGCAACAGCCCCAACTGCCAGTGATGGCGAGGGCTGAGGTGCAGCCAAAGCTGGCGCAGATCTTGCAGGATGGACGTAGATTTAGTGTGGTTTGAGGGCATCAGGCAGGGGAGTAAAGTCCGTGGGATGACTGAGAAACGCGTATCCCTATAAATCTAAATACAAGTATCGAAAAGGTGATGAATGATAGAGCCGAACCGCCATGCAACTGGTGAACTCCCGGAGTTCACCAGTTGCCCCCATCCTTTCGCTCATCGGCAATATGCTCTAGGGCGTGTCATCAATTTGGATGAGATTAACGATGTTTCGACGCTCTGACGCTCTAATTGTCCGGGCAAGGGGCTTAAGCCCCTTGTTCCATCAGGATAGTGACTGCAAAGTGAGGGTTTGAGCTTACTTGATGACAGCCCCTAGGTCAAGACCATCAATCGGTTCTGTCTGCAATGCCCTGACTTGTTCATGCACCTAGGCCAAAATAGCATGATTGTAACAGCTCAGTTTCATGGGATGTTCCCTGAGGAAGACGTATGGGCCGACCGTAGGGAATTTATGCATTGCTCCATTACCCCGCCTTATTGGAGACGCTTTACTCAGCAAGTCTTTCAGGACTTTTCTGCACTACTAGCGGAGTTTAGTCGATTCGACCTCAAATAGGCACTAATAATCAATGCCTAGCCCTCGGGATACCCCTCGGGACTAGCCTGGAGAGACTGAGATCAAAAAAGACCGTCAAAGTCCGCGTCCTTAGCGTTAATAATAATTGTTCAATTTTAGAAGGCTAAGCCATGATAGCACCAATGTGGCGTCTAGTGCACTGTACAGATTGAGGATACAGGGCAAACGCACCCTCATATTTTTCTCAATAAGGAGGCTGAAACGTCAGTTTGTTGAGAACTGGAGTGGCGGTTGTTTCCTAACTATAGGCTGAGAACATAGAGCAGTCGGAGGGTTAATCCGACAGTCGAAAGCGGTTGTGGGTAGGGTGAGGCAGACCGAGTGCCGTGGTGCGGAGGAACTCTAGGCGATGGTCGAGGCTGGAGAATTCCCTAGGCCAGGGTTGGAACAGGGTGAGGGTGTTGATCAGGGGATGGATTTGCAGGCGGCTGGGGGCCAGCATTTGAGTAATTTGTTGGGCCTGGGCGTTGCGGTAGGCGAAGGTCAGGGCTCCTCGGTAGGAGGGGGTGGGGGGCTGAACGAGGGAGGTGAGCCAAGCCCGAAGCGGCTGGGTATCGAGGGTTTCCTCTAGGCGTAGGGTGTCGAGATCTAAGGGTTCGCCTAGGGCTGCTGTGTAGGTGGGCCAATGGGTGGCCGGATCCAGCCATGCGGCTAGGAGGAGATTGGGCAGAGCAGGATCGTCGGGAAGCCAGGATTCTAGTTGGGTTAGCGCGGCTTGGGGGTCGGGGTCGGCCAGAAATAGGGTTTGCACCATCGGGCGGAGACGGTCAGCATCCAGCGCATCCAAGGGCTGGCCCACCCACCAGCCGAGGACGGCACGGGCTTCGTAAAGGACGCTGTAACCGGGAGTTTTGGGATCAATGTCGGCAAGCAACTGGTCGTATTCGGCCAGGGTTTGCGCCACCACGGCGGGGTAGAGGGCTAGCAGGGGCGGATCCTCCCACAGGGGATAGGTGAGGGATTCTGGGTTAACCAGGGCCTCTAGGGTGAAGGCGGCGATGGATTCGGGTTCTTGGCTTGTGGCAAGCAACAATTCTCCCAACAGCCAGTAGCCGTAGTTGCGGTTGCGGGGCATGAGCTGCACGGCCCGCTGGGCGTAGGGCAGGGCTTGGGCAGGGTTTTGGGGTTGATAGAGAACCGCGAGGTTTTGGTTAAACCAGGCATCGTTGGGGGCGGCGGCTTGGGCCTGCTGGGCATAGTCCACCACCAGGGATCGCACATTGTCCTTGGCTTCGGAATCTCCCAAAATGGCGTCCAGGCCGTAGAGGGATTCGCTGGCCACCGCCGCCGCCGTCGGATCCCACGGGCTGAGGATTGTCGCCTTATGCCAGCGGGTATCAGCGAGGTTCACGTTCTGGTTGTAGAATGCGCCATCGGCCCAGGCCCCGAAGGCCACGGTCAGCGTAAAGGGTAGCCAAAGGTAGAACAGCAGCCCCACCCAGGCCCACACCGCTAGACTGGCCAAACGGCGACGGGAGGACAAGACTTCTGTTCCACAAACGCGATCTTGGGACGCGATCCAGCCCTCACCCCCAGCCCCTCTCCCATGAGGAGAGGGGGGGTGGAAATGGTCTTCAAAGTCCCTCTCCTCATGGGAGAGGGATTTAGGGTGAGGGCTGCGGGGACTGTGCGATCTGCTGACCCTCGGTAAGCCATACGCATCGGCCAAGCTAATCAGCAGAATGACCAAGGCCATCAGGGTTCCGGCGATGGGGATGTTCTCAATCTGGTAGTCCGTCAAACTGGAGACCCCGTAGGTCAGGAATGCGCCGCCGATGCCGCCCAACAAATAGCGATCCTCCACCGTCAGGGGCAGCCGCCACAGCCGCCACCACAGCCTGCCGATCAGAAAAATTCCTGCCACATATAGGAGCAACCCCGGCAGGCCCAACTCCCCCGCAAGCTGCACCGGGGTATTGTGCAATTGCTGAATGTGATCCAGTCCGGCCCCGGTTTCGATGGGGCGATAGAGGTTAGACACCCGGCTCATCACCCCAGGGCCAACGCCGACGAGGGGCCGATCTCGCAGAATATTGCCCCCCAGCCGCAGCATAAACCAGCGATCTAGGGTGGGGCCATCCGTTGCCCCAGCGTTGCTAAACCATCCGCGAATGCGGGGATTCGTCGCTAGGGCCAGCCCCACGCCGCTTAGGGTTACCAAGCCGACCAGCCCCCACCGCCAGCGCCGAGCCCGTTGCGTCCGCCCCAGGCCACAGAGCCAAGTCACCAGCAGCCAGACCATCAGACCTAAAGCTGCCCCACGGGATCCACTGACGTAGAGCGATACCGTGATCAGTCCTGCGGATACCGCCGCCCCCCACCGCCAGAGCCCAGACAAAGACAACGCCGCCGCCACCGCCAGGGGCAGCATCAGCCCCAGATAGCCGCCGACAAAGTTGTGGTGCCCCAGGGGTTGATGGTTGCGAATCGCCGTCACGAAGTTTTGGGATTGCCACAGATCCGCCGTGGGTCGCCACAGGGCCAAGCTAATCAGCGCCACCCCCGCCGCCACCATCACTAAGCCTAGCCACAACCGCCGCCGCGTCAGCCAGCCCCGATCCATCCAGTTGCGGTAGGCATAGAGCCCCAGGCCGTAGGTGGCCGCCAAGCTCACATTCCACAGCGCCACCCGAGGAAAGGGCGATAGCAGGCTCGAAACGATCAGGACAATCCCCACCGCCAGCAGCCAGCCATCTAGCCCGTGGCCCAGGCGATGGAAGGGGCGCTGAAACTGACGCAGTTGGGCCATGCCGCCCAGCATCAGCAGGAGGCATCCCCCTTGCCACAGCAAAATCCAGGGCCAGCCCACCATGCGGTAGTAGCTGAGGGGCAGCCAGCTAAATCCCACAAAAACGGCCACACTTGGCCACAGCAGCCATCTCAACAGCGGGACAGACGACAAGGGTTGGGGGCGTTCGGAGGAAGACTTCATAGCCAGAGGGCAAGATAGGGGGCTGCGAGGATCCGTATCGTCTACCGTTTTTCTTAAACTTTTGTTGAGGCTTAGACAACATAGCCTTAGCTTAGCCATGAGGTGGCCTTAGGCTGGGCCTCGTATTCTCTGGGGTGGCAAACGTTTCTTCCTTCCACCGCTCCGGAGAATGATCTATGGTGATGAGCAGACAAAAGTTTAACCGCTATGCCCTAGCTAGCGCAGTGGCAGCCACCGTGGCGCTAGGGATCGGTGCCCCCCAGGCCCTTTCCCAAAGTCGGCTAATTCAAGTGGATGGTTCCAGTACGGTGTTCCCCATTAGCGAGGCCATGGCGGAGGAGTTTATTGCCGCCAACCCCGGGATGCAGGTGACGGTAGGGGTTTCTGGCACCGGGGGCGGCTTTAAAAAGTTCTGTGCCGATGAGCTGGATATCACGGGCGCTTCTCGACCCATCAAAGACTCTGAAATTCAGGAATGCGCCGCCGCTGGGGTGGAGTATGTAGAAATTCCCATCGCCACCGACGCCCTCACGGTCGTGATTCACCCTGATAACACCTGGGCCAGGGAAATGACCGTGGAGCAACTGCAAACCCTGTGGGAACCCACCGCCGAAGACACCATCACCCGCTGGAACCAGATTGATCCTAGCTGGCCCAACCGCCCTATCGAACTCTACGGCCCCGGCACCGACTCCGGCACCTTCGACTACTTCACAGATGTGATCGTGGGGGAACCCGGCTCTAGCCGCACCGACTACACCGCCAGCGAAGACGACAACATTCTGGTGCTGGGCGTATCCCGCGACGAAAACGCCCTGGGCTACTTTGGCCTCGCCTACTACCTAGAAAACCAAGACCGTCTCGCCTCGGTGGCAGTCAACGGCATCACTCCCACCGTTGAGCACGTCGAAGACGGCACCTACGCGCCCCTGTCGCGGCCCATCTTCCTCTATGTGAAAAAGAGCAGCCTAGAGGCTCGGCCTGAGGTGCGGGACTTTGTAACCTTCATGCTGGAAAACGCCCCCGAACTAGTGCCTGATACGGGCTATGTGCCCCTGTCGGAAAGCCGTTATGCCGACATCCTGGCCGACGTGCTGTAACTGGCCGGAATTCATCGGTCGCGTGCCCCTGCCCCCGTCCCGCCATTCTAGACTTCCTAGCGGTAGACTCCCTAGGCTGTGAGGTCTAGGTGGCGGGTCTGGGGTTTCTTTCCTACCCCTATGATGATGAACTCTGTTAAGCCGCCACGAGGGCTACGCCGACCCTGGCTCAAACAGGTGATTGCGCCACTGGCGGGGCTTTCCCTAGGCCTCCATGGCCTGCTGCTGCTTGCGCCCCTGCCCTACCCCAATGCAGCGGAGGAGACCCCAGAGGCCGATCCCGCTGCCGCAGAAACGGCGGTGGATTTGCTCAGCATTAGCACCCTTGCCACCGCAACTCCGGTGCCCGTCACGCCCCCGACCACCCCGGCCCCGGCAGCGCCACCTCCTCCGGCCCCCGCCCCCTATCCAGCGGAAGTTCCCCCGGTGCCCCTGGCCGCGACCGAGGAAGCGCAGGCGGAACCCGTGGCAGAATCGACGGATTCCCCCACCCCAGAGGAACCCGTTGAGGAAGCCATCCAGGATGATTCCGGTGCCGACTCGGCCCCAACACCGGGGTTTGACCCCAACCGTCAGGCCCAATTGGTGGGTTCGGCGGCGGGGGTGTTGGGGCGTGCACCGGGCAGCAGCAATTTTGATCTCACCGATCAATTTCCAGGGGATATCTGGGATCTCTATATTTCTCGCTGGGGAGCGGCAAAACAGCAGTGCTTCTTCAGCGCCATTGACCGGGAGAGCTATACCCTACGCACCCCCGCCGCCGACCTGCGCTACCTCAGCCGCAATGTCCAGCTTGTGGAGCAGCAGGATATTCCCAGAACCTTTGCTGGGCAGGTGGTTCAGCCCCTAGAAACGGGCTACTGCGAGGCCAACCTGTTTGAGGTGCAAGATCAGGGCACCCCGATTTTATGGGTGTCGCTAGTGCCCGTCAGCCCCGGTGGATCCACGACGCTGGTCGTTTTCTGGCAGGCCGATCCTAGGCTCTAGACCACAGCAAGCTCTAGACTACAGCCAACCGTTCCGACGCAAAACGTTCCGAATTGACAGTCTCAGCCGCTAGGGCGACTGTCCTCCCCTGCCCCCTGCTTTTTTGGGGGTGATCTACCCTCAGTAGATCACAAAGCATCGAGCCAGGGGCTGAATCTGTAGAAAAGGGGTAGGGTCAGGCTAGACGAATTGGATGAAAAGCCATGACAACCTGCCCTTCTTCAGTATCTCCTACGCCAGCGTTGACGGACGAGGCGACCTTGAGTGCGGCCCTAGCGTGCATGAAAGCTCATCTGCCGGTGCCCATGCAAGGGGAGTGCCCGTCGGAGACCCTCTACGCCGTGTTGCTGTGGGCGGCGAGTCATCGTGACAGCATTGAACATGCCGCCCGGCACCTGACTGGAGTGCCCAGCGGCAACGATCTCCGGTACCACCTGAATAACTTTGAGGAGATGACGACCGTCGAGGGGCAAGTGAATGCGGCGCTGCAAAGCCACCTGCCATCGGGCATCGTGAATCACCGTCATCGCTTAGCCATTGACCTGCATTTGTTGCCCTACTATGGTCAAC
>QLAH01000122.1_pt1 | contig 67222 bp, 58 predicted proteins | sample 4693081 | NCBI WGS metagenome assembly QLAH01 (sample SAMN09425401, study PRJNA476045) | Lake water metagenome, whole genome shotgun sequencing project.
ATGGTTCATAGTGAATCAATGGAGCTGAGCGATCAGCTTTCAGGCAGTCATTCCCTGACTGCCCCTGTTCACCCTCCGGAGAGGGACACAGGACCTCCTGAGTTACACCACTTGAAGGGGCGCTACCCGCATCGGGTTTCGGGACGTAGAGGCGCAAGACCACCCAGAAAGGTCCCTTCGGCGAGGGCAGCCAGTTGGCTTCCGTGTCCTTGCCGGGTGATTCGTTTTGGACATGAAGCGTCAGCCCGCCGTCATCATCCATCTTGAACTGCGACAGCATGGTCGAGTTCAACAGATAGCGATTGATCGGATTGGCGACGAGCAGGCTCGCGGGCTGATCGTAGAGGGTCAGCGACCAGAACGAGTCGGCGGGCGGCAACTGGCCTTTCCTGAAGCCCAAGCTGTAACGATTGGCACCGTCCAACTTCTGCCCGTCCCCGTCCACGAAGTAGGGGAGATAAATCGCCTCTTCCTTCGAAAGGCCGTAAATGCCGGTCACCGCGGCGCCCATACGGTAGAGGTAATTGTTCTTGAGATATTCACGGGTACCGAAAGCGTCGCCTGACGTCACTTCCCCTTTGTTGATCCGTCCCAATAAGTCCTTGAATTCGGCCCAGGCGTCGGCCATGCCGGCCTCGATCGCCTGCTTCGTTTCCGGTGAAAGCTTGCTGGCATCGAAAGTCTGGCCCGCGCCAACACCGATTCTGGCGAATCGGTCCATGAGGGCCTTCTCTGATGGATGAGTCGGGCAGAACTGCAGGTAGAAGTTCAGCAGCGAGTAGAACTCGAGCGAGGTCTTCTGGGTGACCGGTGTGAGCGGCTTGGGAAAGTCGATCGAAGGGGCCGCTTTGGGGGCCGGCCGGCCAAGGAAGGCTGACAGCGGCTTCACGACATACTGCGCTTGAATCTGCTTGACGTTGTTGAGGTCGGCGGGATCGAAGAGCTGCGTCCGGAACTGCGCCGAAGCGATTTCAGTCTCGCACCGGATCACCTTCGTGATGCCTTGAGGCTCTTCCCCGTGCCAGTTCGGTCCGGCGATGAGAAGACTGCCGCCATCGTTGCCTGTCGTGCGACTGCCGGGAATGTCGAAGTTGTGCGTGTAGAGGTCGATGAGTTGCAGGCTCCAGTACCGCTCGCGGGCGATGGGCGGCACGGTGAACACGATCGGTTCCGCACGCAAATCCAGACCGATCCAAGAGTAGGGCGTGTCCGAGTTGGGGGTCTGGATCGCCTTGTCGTCCGGCGTGAACACGCGGGGGATGTTGAAGAGGGTGTTGTAGGGCGCTTTGTAGTCCGCACTATTCTTGTCAGTGAAGTAGGCGTACTGCACCCGCATGTTATCCACCATCGGGAAGGCGTAGATGTAGGCTTCCTTCGCGATGGCGCGGGCTTCGGCGGGTGTCAGGTTCATGATTCTTCTCCAGTCAGGCTATTTGCAGGGGACGGCATCTGGCAGTCGGTAGCTGCCATTCAGGACGGATGGGCCGGGGCGATACACGCGCATCAGGAAGTTCCAGCCTTCGCTCACGTCCAGCCGGTTGGGCACATCGCCGCAGGCCTCATGCGATCCGAAATAAACCGTGAACGTGCCGTCGGCATTCATCTTCGTGTTCGCAGCGTTGAGAATGTTATTCACGCTCTTCATGTAGCCATCCGCGCCGTAAACGGTGATGGACCAGAACGCATTGTTCTCGGGCACCTGGTAGGTGGCGGTGTGGCATTTGTCGGCGGGCAGATGCCCGTTGTAATTGATGTAAACCGCGTCCTTGTTCGGAAAGAGTCCCCATGCCCCGGCGCAGCCCAGGTGACGGGTTGCATCATCGGCTTCTCCGCGCTTGCCCATCCAGCCGTCAGGATACAGATCGAACTTGGCGAACTCTGTGTTGTATGCCGCGGTTAGTGCGGCCAGCGACTTCTTGTCCCATTGCGGTTCCGGGAACGGGTCGGCGCTGTTGGCCTTGATGACAAACTGATCCTGCAATTGGTTGACTAGCGCGATGTCCGCCGGGTCATCCGGGGCAACAGTTGGATACGAACATTGATGGCGAGATATTTGGTGTCCTGAGGCAGTTCGTACGTGCCCGACGTGTAGATGACGCCCGGACAATAGTGATCGTTATCAAGCAACAGCACCGAGAAATAGCGGCCCGCCGGCATGTCAGGCACCGTGATGGTGGCACCATTGGACGTATCCACCAGGGCCACCGTGTAGAGCGTGTCCTTGTTCATCCTGACCACCGTTTGCCTGTCCAGCGGCGTGACATTGCGAAAGCTGAACAGCTTGTTTACGCCGCCAGTCAGCTGCGATGCGTTGTAGAAGGTTCGGTCCGTTTCAGCTCGGCAGAAGGTCTTCTGCGTCACCTCGCGTGTCTCGATGATCTCTTTCATTTCCTTCTTTCCTCTTGGGGAATGTTGGTTGTGGCCAGCTAACAACTATTTGGGAGGATCCGTCTAAGTCGCATCGTTGGCCTGGGCTGTCCGCCTAATACGCAGCTTTCACAGGGCTTCCAGGCATCAGAAGCTCTGCGCCACAATGGATCTCTTGTTGCAAGAGGAAAAGTTGCAGCATCCTATGCAGACCCGCCCAAGATGTGTTCATCATGATACAAAGCGTTGCTATCGCCCGCCAAGCCTGATCTAACGAACTCCTGAATACTTGATCTTGCCTGACAATCAAGACCGTCAATTTGCCCAGAAGGGATCTCACTGCATACAACTTCAAGTCCACTAAACTTATGGCAAGCATTCATACCCCGGTTTCCTGATCCTTCGAATGGCTTGAGTCCCACCAAGTGGTGGAAATTCCCTGAGGCCTCAGCCCCGGCTACGCCGGGGCTGAGCGTGCGCTCCTGAAACGCCAGTCGTTGCAAGGGGTGGGCAGGCCCGCTTCCCTGGTTTGAGAACCACCTCAACCAGACGAACCATGCCCAAGGCAGATTCTGGCGCCTCAGCCCTGGCGTCGCTACTCGATGGCAGCAGCGCTGGGGAGTTGATCCCTGAGCTGGCCCGCCATGGCCTGCAGCAGCTGATCGAGCTGGAGGTCGCCGCCGTGCTCGGTGCCGATCGCCATGAGCGCAGCGAAGAACGCAGCGGCTACCGCAACGGCAGCCGGCCACGCCTGCTCACCACCCAGGTGGGCGACATCCCGCTGGCGATCCCCAAGCTCCGCGCCGGCAGCTTCTTCCCCACGATCCTGGAGCCCAGAAGGCGGATCGATCAGGCCCTTTACGCCGTGATCATGGAAGCCTGGGTCAAGGGCGTTTCCACCCGCAAGGTCGACGCCCTGGTGGCGGCGATCGGCTCCGATGCCGGCATCTCCCGCTCGGAGGTGAGCCGCATCTGCCAGGGGCTCGACAGCCAGATCCAGGCCTTTCTGGAGCGGCCCCTCGACGGCTGCCGCTACCCGTACCTCTACCTCGACGCCACCTACCTGCACGGCCGGCTGGGCAAGACGCTGCAGGTCTGCTCCCGCGCTGTCGTCGTTGCCATGGGCGTCAATGCCGATGGGCGCCGGGAACTGCTGGGTCTCAAGGTGGGCGACAGCGAAAGCGAGCCGTTCTGGAGGGAGTTCCTCGCCAGCCTCAAACAGCGAGGCCTCGGCGATGTCCGGCTGGTGGTGAGCGATGCCCACGTGGGGCTGACCAAGGCCGTGGGCCGCATGTTCCAGGGCTGCAGCTGGCAGCGCTGCCGCGTGCACTTTGCCCGCAACCTCCTGCAGACGGTGCCCAAGGCCCAACAGGAAATGGTGGCGGCTGCTCTGCGCTCGGTGTTCACCCAGCAGAGCACCACCGCCGTGGAGGAGCAGTGGGATCAGGTGGCGGCCATGCTCACCGCCAAGTTCCCCAGGGCGGCTGAGCTCATGGCCACGGCCCGGGAGGACGTGCTGGCGTTCCGCCACTTCCCAGCCAGCCACTGGCGCAAGCTGTGGAGCACCAACCTGCTGGAGCGGGTCAACGAGGAGATCAAGCGCCGCACCCGGGTGGTGGGCATCTTCCCCAACGACGCCGCGATCACCCGCCTGGTGGGTGCGGTGCTGCTGGAGCAGGACGAGCACTGGCAGCTGGAGGGCCGCCGCATGTTCTCCCTTGATTCAATGGCTGCCATCCCCCCCAGCGCCGAGGTCCTGCCGGAAACGCATCAGGAGAGAGCTGCCATGCCGTAGGCCGCAGCAAACACTCAGGCCCCCACCAGGGATCTGGCACGCCCCCCACAGGGCGGGCTGGATCCCTGGCGCCCGGGGGACGGCGCCGAACCCTGCGGATCCATCAGATCGCTCAGGGATGAATTCCTTGACAGGTCTTTCCTGGCCGTGCAAGGTAAATGAACGAGGTGACTCATCACCTCGGGGATGACAGCCCGTCATTCCACCCTGTTCACACTCTGATCAGGGCAGTCGGGCCTCCGGATTTACACCACGCAAAGGGACGCGGCCTTCGAATGCTCATTGGATGGTTTCCGAGAGCCAGGGCCAAACCCCCTACTCATTCCGAGAACCACGGTTGAACTCATGGGTGGAGGCCGTTGTCCTGCTCACGTTCTTGTGACCACGGAACTCCTGAATGGTGCAGCAGTCCTGCCCCGCTCCAGTAAGAACGTTGCCAAGAATTCTCATGCCCCGACTTTGCCGCCTGCAACAGCCATGACTGAGAGCGGTCGATGGCCATCCGCTGGCGGCCGGCAACACAGTCAGGCGTCAGCGCAGGCTGACCAGCCCGGTCGACCCGTCCAAGCCAGCCGCCTGATCGGTGAGAGCAGCCATCCGGCTTCGACGACCATGGCCACGGCTTCCGGCGCATGGGTTCCAGAGGGGCCATGCTCTGCTGATGACCCCAGCCCTGGCCCGGGAGATCCTGCAGCGCAGCGGCGAACATCTGCTGCTGGTGCTGGTGAGCGTGGCCCTGGCCCTGCTGATCGCCCTGCCGCTGGGGCTGGCCGTGCAGGGCCGTCCCCGCCTGCAGCGGCTGCTGCTGGCCGGCGCCAACACGGTTCAGACCATTCCCAGCCTGGCGCTCTTCGGTCTGCTGCTCACCGTGCCGCTGCTCGGCGGTATCGGACCCACGCCAGCGCTGGTGGCGCTGATCCTCTATGCCCTGCTGCCGCTGCTGCGCGGCCTGATCACCGGCCTGCAGCAGGTGCCGGGTGGCCTGCTGGAGGCCGGCCGGGCCCTCGGCCTCAGCGCGGTGCAGGTGCTGCTGCGGGTGCAGCTGCCCCTGGCCCTGCCCAGCCTGATGGCGGGCCTGCGCGTGGCCACCGTGATCTCGGTGGCCACGGCCACGATCGCCGCGGCGATCGGCGCCGGTGGCCTGGGGGTGTTCATCTTCCGCGGCATCGCCACCCTGAACAACACCCTGCTGCTGGCGGGCGCCCTGCCGTCGGCGGCGATCGCCCTGGCCGCCGATGCCGGCCTCGGCGCCCTGGAGACCCGCCTGCAGCGCCTGCGGCGTCCCCGGCGGCGATGGGCGGTAGCCATCGCCCTTGCCGGCGCCGTGCTGCTGGCGATCGCTCTGCACGGCCCGGCGCTGCGGCCGGCCGACACGGTGGTGATCGGCGCCAAGGGCTTCAGCGAGCAGCAGCTGCTCGGCGAACTGCTGGCCCAGGAAATCGAGGCCGGAACCCGTCTGCAGGTGAAGCGCGAGTTCAGTCTCGGCAGCACCTTCCTGCTGCATGAGGCCGTGCGCCGCGGACGCATCGATGGCTATGTCGAGTACAGCGGCACCGCCTGGTCGGCGATCCTCAAGCAGCCGGAGAGCCAACGCCCCGCCGATCGCCGGGCGCTGTGGCAACGCAGCCGCCAGCTGATGGCGGAGCGCTTCGGGCTGCAGATGTTTCCGTCGCTGGGCTTCGAGAACAGCTTCGCCATGCTGATCCGCCGCGCCGATGGCGAGCGTCTGGGCCTGCGCACCCTCAGCCAGGCGGTGCCGGCCGCACGCCGGTGGCGCGCCGCCTTCGGCTACGAATTCCTCAACCGACCGGATGGCTGGCCGGGCCTGGCCCGCCGCTACGGCTTCCAGCTGGCTTCGCCCCCCAGCGCCATGGATCTGGGCCTCACCTACCGGGCCCTGGCCGAGGGGCGGGTGGATCTGATCGCCGGCGACAGCACCAATGGCCTGATCCCGGCCCTCAACCTGCAGATCCTCGAGGACGACCGCCGCTACTTCCCCCCCTACGACGCGGTGCCGGTGTTCAACGCCGCCAGCCTGCGGCGCCACCCGGAGCTGGTGGCGGTGATCGAGAGCCTGGCCGGACGCCTGTCGGCCCCCACGATGCAGCGGCTCAACGCGGCGGTGGATCTGGAGCACCGCAGCCCCGAGCAGGTGATCCGCCAGTGGAGGCGTGAGGCCCTGCCGAAGGCGACCGCTCCTTAGCTTGAACAGCCCCGCTCCCGGTCGCCCGCTGGGTCCACCCCATGGACACCGCCAGCCTGCACGCCCTGTTCACCAAGCCCTACGGCGCTCCCGCCCCCACCCAGGAACGGCAGGGCATCGCCGCCTACCTGGCGGCGCAGGAGGGGCTGATCCAGCGTTGCGATGGTTAGATTGCGTCATGGCAGTCATCCAACAACTCGCCAACCTCCGCCTTCAGCACGATCAGGTCTGAGTAGACAAGCCCGAAAACGGCATCGTCATCAACTGCTCCATAGTCATGAGCAAGCAGGTTTCGAAAATCAACGATCGCGCGAGAATTTGATATGGAGCTAAACAGCGTCTCATCGAGGGCACTGACCCTTCTAAGGGCCTCACCAATAATGATGAACTCTCGCTCGACTGCAGATCTCACGGCACGCTTACTTCGGTATTCTTCCAACGAGACGCCGCTCATGACGTCTTCAATCGAATTACAGGCTTCAAGGATATCCTGCAAATAGGCGGATAGATCACGTGCCATAAACTAGCCGCTTTGTTCGATCAATCTCGCCGGCAATAATTTTATTCTTCACCGCTCCCTGCATCACCAAATCAACGTCGGCTTGAAAGATATTCCTGAACGCCTCGCGAGCGTCAAGGTAGGCATGGAAGCGCTTGGTGATTTCGAGTGGACCAAACTCAACAAGAAGATCTATATCGCTTTCTCCAGGCCTAAAGTCCTCTCTCAAAGCTGAACCAAAGACAAACAGACGCTCTATTCCATATCGCTGGCAAGCTGCGGCGATCTCCTCTAGCTTCTCGTCAATGAGGACTGACATGACACACCTCCTAAGCCCATTGTAACCAGAAACCCAGGCAACCCACCAAGAGGCCCTGCATCAGTAGCTTTGCAATGTCAAACTAACGCTCAAGATCACCAGCCCGCAATGAATGGGGAGATACATAGGAGAATTAATGGTGGCGGGTCAGGTGGATCTTGGAGTTAGACCTTCGACATTATTCCAGGCGCCCTGACGGATATGGTTAAAGTTTTCCGCATCAAGACCTGACCTTAAGCAGTAAAGATAAAGTTGCAGATCTGCTGTCAGCACAAAGGCAGGAGAGCCTGCAGCTACTGCTATCGCAACATCCGTCAAGCCAAGCCTAAGGAACTCAGGAATTGACGCCAGCTCAGTAGACATGTCAAAGCGTTCTCGGCACTTTGCAATGAACTCGATTGCAGCCTCTTTGCCAATAGCTTGAATATCATCCCGCTCTCTTCCGAGCAGATTTGATACCTCGGTCATGATGTGCAGTGTTGTAATGAAATCTTTGAAATTGTTAAGGGCAACAAGCTCCTGAAGTAGATCGTAGTCCTCTTCCGTGTATGCGGAAAGGGTTCTTGCCTTCTTGATTAGCGAAACATCCTTCCCGCCAATAAATAGAAGAAGCAAGAGGTTCGTGTCTAGCAACAGAGTTGGTGAACGCCCAGGGACAACCATTGCTTTACACAGCTCTAATCTTCATGGAGACTGGCGTGCCGGTTGCAGCATCAATAATGACAGTCTTGTAGCGACGTGATAGCTGTCGGCTCGTTTGGCTTGGAAGTATGACTGAGGTTGAGACTTCCTGTGTTTCGGGAAACGAGAATCCAATCGTGACTATCCACTTCTCAGTTGATTCTGAGTACTCAACCTCCTCCAAAAGCAAGTCACGTAAGCGTTGGCCCTGATACAGCTCAGTCACATAACCAATTGCGGTCTCGACAGCCGTCTTTACGGGAACTCGGGCATCCTTTTCCAGCATTGGCTTGGCATGCAATTGGTCAACCCTAGCAAGGCCGGTATGGCTTTCACAAAAGGTCTAACGCTATACGGGTGGTTTCCGAGAACCACAGTACAGCTCCTGCTGCTTTCCGATAACCAGTTCCACTCAGTCAAGCCAACCCTAGCAACTGCAGGCGCTGTCGGTTTCATGCGTTCATGGCGAACAGTGGTTATCGGACCCGCCATCCACTTGTAGCCCCTGCTACATCTGGTCAGCTGGGCTAATGACGCCCAACGGGCCGCGCTTGAGCACGTGGGTATAGCTCATTGTGGTGATGAGATCCGAGTGTCCCATTAGTTCCTGAATGGTTCGGATATTCCGCCTCTGTTCCAGCAGGTGCGTTGCCAGGAAGGGGCGGAAGCTGTGGCCCTGGCAACCAACCGTTCGGCTGGGGACCACCCATTGCCAGCCCCATCCCCCCCGGCGTCTGGGGACTCGCGGGCAAGCGGTCGATGGCTATCTGCTGGCGGCTGGCAGCACAGGCAGTCGTAAGAGCAGAGTGACCAGCCCGGTCGGCCCGTCCAGGTAAGCCGCCTTACTCGTGAGGGCGACGCTGGCCTGGATCGGCAGCCCTTCAACACGCTCCTCCGTTCGCTCTGACAACACAGCGGATGCCCGATGGGTCTCCCGAACACCCCGTGCCCATGTCCAACCGCTTGCCCTCGCGGGATCAGCGGCGCGACTCCCGATAGCGCCGCTCCTCCTCGGCCGCCCGGGCGCTGTCTTCCCAGGGGAAGACGATCCACGCCGGATCGGTGCGCACCTCCACCGCCTGCCACCAGATCGGCTCCACCTTGCTGATCCACACCAGCCATTCCGCCCCCTCCAGCTGGCGGTGGGGCGCCAGGGTGCGGCCGGTCTCGTAGATGTCGTCAACCACCAGGCAGCCAGGCTGCGGGTGTGGCAGCAGCGGCAGCTCCAGCCGGTGGCTCAGGCTCACCGCCAGCACCAGCCCGCCGCGGGGCAGGCCATGCACCCCGCTGAAACGGCGCCCGTGAAGGCGCTCGGCGATGCTCGCCACCGCCCGGTCGAAGTCGTGCCAGGTGAGCACATGCATCGGTTCAGTCTCAGGTGCGTGCATCCGGTGGGCTGCCCAGGTTGGTAGGCCTGAACACAATGCAGAGCAGACCCCAGCCCGCCATGCCCCTGCCCCGTCGCCTCCGGGCCCTCGCCGCCGCCACCGCCGCCGTGCTCGGCCTCGCCACCGGCGGCTCCGCCGCCCTGGCCTGCTCCCGCGTCACCTGGACAGGTCCAAACCGGCAGGTGATCACCGGGCGCTCGATGGACTGGCCCTACGGCTTCAACTCCCACTTCCACGTGATCCCCCGCGGCGAGTCCATCGACGGGGCCGGCGGCGCCAACACGCTGCGCTTCACCACCCGCTACGGCTCCGTGGTGGTGAGCGGCAGCACAGAACCCGGCGGCGCCGTGGACGCCGTGTTCGACGGCATCAACGAGAAGGGCCTGGCCGCCAACCTGCTCTACCTGGCCGAGAACGACTTCGGCCTCGCCAGCGCCGACCCCCGCCGTCCGCGCCTCTCCTTCGCCGCCTGGACCCTCTACCTGCTCAGCCAGTACGCCACGGTGAAGGAGCTGGTGCAGGCCGTGGCGGCCGACCGGATCCAGATCGTGCCGGTGCCCTTCGGACCCGGCGGCAAGGCCAAGGCCACGGTGCACATGGCCGTGTCGGATGCCAGCGGCGATTCCGCCGTGATCGAGTACCTCAGGGGCAAGCCGGTGATCCACCACGGACCGCAGTTCCAGGTGATGACCAACAGCCCGGTGTACAGCGAACAGCTCAAGCTCAACGCCTTCTGGAGCACCAAAGACCGCAACCGCGAGCTGCCGGGCTCGATCCAGTCGCCCGACCGCTTCGTGCGCGGCTCCTACTACCTGCAGCAGCTGCCCCCCACCACCGATCCGCGCCAGGCCCTGGCCGGGGTGATGAGCGTGATGCGCAACATCTCGGTGCCGTGGGGCACGCCCGATCCCGAACACCCGAACATCTCGCCCACCTGGTGGCGCACCCTGATCGACCAGAAGAACCGCATCTACTACTTCGATTCGGCCCTCTCGCCCCAGATGGTGTGGCTCAACCTCAACACGATCGATGTCCGCCCCGGCAGCGGCATCCGCGCCGTGCGCATCGAAGGCGATGACACCCTCCAGGGCAAGGTGAACGACAAGCTCCAGCCGGCGCCGGCGATCCGCTTCCTGGCACCCAAGTAAGCGGTTCAGCGTGCCAGCGGCAGCTGCCGCCACAGCAGCGGCAGGCAGGCACAGGCCATCAGCGGGCCCGGGGGCAGGTTGAGCCGCAGGGCGAGCGCGCAGCCGGCCAGGCTCACCACCAGGCCGATCAGGGCCGCGCGCCTGAGCGCCTGCCCCAGGCTGGCAGCACCCGCCAGGGCCGCCAGGCTGGGGGCGCAGATCAGCGCCATCACCAGGGCCAGCCCCACCGCCGCGGTGGCGCTCACCACCACCAGCGCCGTGAGGGCCGCCATCAGCAGGCGCAGGCGACCCACCGGCAGCTCGAGGCTCTCCGCCCCCTCCGGATCGAGCCCGAGCCACTGCCACTGCGGGAAGCGCCAGCGGATCATCGCCAGCAGCAGCGCCAGCACCAGCACCATCCCCAGCAGGTCCCCAGGACCGGCCACCAGCAGGTCGCCGAACAGCAGGGCCTCCAGGTCCACCGGCAGCGCCAGGGCCTGAACCAGCAGCACCCCGAGCCCGAGACTGCCCGCGAGCACGGTGTTGAGCACCGCTTCCGCCGAACCGCCGCCAGAACCGCTGCCGTCGGCGCGGGCGGCGATCAGCGCCTCCGCCAGCAGCACCGCCCCGAGGGCGCTGGCCACTCCCCCCAGCAGCAGAGGCAGCCCGAAGGCCTGGGCGAGCACGACCCCGGGCAGCACGGCATAGGCCATCAGGTTGGTGGCCTGGATCCGCTGCTGCAGCACCAGCAGGGTGCCCAGCAGCGGGCAGGTGAGCCCGCAGACCCCTGCCAGCAGAAGCGGAATCAGCCAGAAGAGGGCGTCGGGGGCTGCCAAGGGGTCAGGGAAGGTCGGGGGGACTGGGGGTGCAGGCTGCCGTCCTGCAGGCCGTAGGTGTGGTGCCGCGGCAGGGTTGGGGGCAGGTCGCCGTGGACGCTGAGCACGATCGCGGTGCCTGCATCCACCAGCGTGCGGATCAGGGAGCCGAGTTGCAGGCGACTGGCGCCATCGAGACAGGCCATCGGTTCATCGAGCAGCAGCACCGCGGCCCTCTGGGCCAGGGCCCGGGCGATCAGGGCGCGCTGACGCTGGCCGGCGGAGAGGCTGGCGATCGGCCGTTCCCGCAGCTCGTCCAGGCCCACCTGGCTCAAAGCCGGCCGGGCGCTGCGCGGATCGCCATCGGCCCCGAGAGCAACAAGCGCGCCCACGGTGATCGGATAGCGCCAGTTCAGGGAGGGCGCCAGGGGCACCAGGGCCACGCGCCGCCGCTGCCCCTGCAGGGGGCGTCCGGCCAGCCGCACCCAGCCCCGGCTGGGCCGTAGCCGACCCTGCAGCAGCTGCAGCAGGGTCGATTTGCCCGTGCCGTTGTCGCCGCGGATCACGCTGCAGGATCCGGGCGCCACAGCGAGATCGACGCCCGCGAGAACGGGCTGACGACCGAAGGCGAAGGCAAGGTCGCGGGCCTGCAGGAGAGGTGGATCCAAAGGGCAGGGGGGGGGGCATCCCGCAGGGAAGATCGCAGGCTACTGGGCAGCAATGAATGAGAACCATTATCGTCCCCACACCTTGCGATCGGGATGGATGGCTGTGTCCCTGGCCTGGCTGGCTCTGCTGCTGGCGGGCGCCGTGGTGGTGCCGGTTCCCACCGCCCGGGCCGCCACGCCGCCGCTGGTGGTGGCCGCCGATGGCGTGCTCTGCGATCTCACCCGCACCCTGGCCGCCGATCAGGCCCGGGTGGTCTGCCTGATCCCGCCCGGCAGCGATCCCCATCAGGCGGTGCTGCGCCCCCGCGACCGCCAGGCCCTGACCGAGGCCCGGCTGGTGCTGATCAACGGCTACGGCCTCAGCCCCTCCCTGGCGCGGATCAGCACCGGGGCTCCACGGGTGGCCGTGGCCGAGCAGGCCGTGCCGGCAAGCCCGGGCCGCGATCCGCACGTGTGGCACGACCCCGGTCAGGCAGCCGCCATGGTGCGCGTGGTGGAAGCCCGCCTGGCTCCGGTGCTCGCCGGCGGAGCCTCGGCGGGTCTGAGCCGACGCAGCCAGGCGGCCCGCGCTGTTCTGGCCGATCTGGGGCGCTGGACGGAGACCCAGATCGACACCGTTCCGCCCCGCAGTCGCGTGCTGGTGACGGAACATCGCGCTTTCTCGAGCCTGGCCCGACGCTTCGGGGTGCGCGAACTGCCCCTGCTGGATTCCTTCACCACCGCCGGTGTTCTGCGCCCCGCCAGCCTCGCCGCGATGACGAAGGCGGTGCGCGACTCAGGCACGCGCCAGCTGTTCGCCGAGTCGCTGCCGATCTCCAAAACCCTGCGGCGGATCAGTCGCGCCACTGGGGTGCCCGTGAACCCCACCCCCCTGGTGGCCGATGGGCTCGCCCCCGGCCGCTCCGCCGTTCAGACCGCCACCGGCAACGTCTGCACCTTCGTCAACGGCCAGGGCGGCCGCTGTGACCGCGGCGGCGCCGAAAAGCTCGCCCAGCGCTGGGCCTCGATCCGCTGACCCCTCGGCCAACTCGCCCTCGTTCCACCCCCATCCCATGGCCTGTTCTCCTCCTCGATCGCTTTCACCTCTGGCCGCCCTGCTGCCGGCCGGGCTTGCCCTCGCCCTGGCGGCACCGACGCCGGCGAGCGCCCACGGCGCTGCCGGCGGCGAGGATCTGGCGCCGGGAACCTTCCGCATCTCTCCGGTGATCACCCTGGAGGGTCACGCCGGCCTGGAGAACAACCTGGAGGGCCAGCCCCGGCACTACGCCATCGATGGCCTGGTGGGTGTGGTGATGGAGTGGGGGCTGCCGAACCAGGGCAGCTTCGCGATCGAAGCCATGCTCGGACCAGCCCTGGTGTGGGGCGAGGCGGAGCACTTCTATGGGCGGGTGCACGTCGACGAGGCGCCAGGCCACGGCGGCGGCCACAGCGACGACCACGGCGATGACCACGCCGAGGAGGAGCACGGTGACGAACACGCCGAGGAGCACGGAGACGAGCACGCCGAAGAGACGGCCCATGGTCACGACGACCACGACGATCACGCTGAGGACCACGGCCACGGAAACGGTCATGCCCATGGGCACGGCCATGGCGGCGCCCCCTTCCGCCGGACCGACATCAAGGGCCAGCTCCAGGTGCGCTACGCACCCAATCAGCGCCTCTCCTTCTTCGCCGAGTGGTTGCCGTATTACGTCACCCGCGACCAGGGGGAGGACATGGAGGGCCTCAAGAACGAGCTGGGCTTCGGCCTGGCGTTCGCCTTCGGCGATGGCGATGTCAACTTCGCCCTCGGGGATGGCCTGGAGACGATCGCCGACGGGGTGTTCGTCTCCCTGGAGAACCGCACGGGCTGGGAGTCGGATGGCACCTACATCGGCAACTACACCGACCCCTGGCTCGGCTTCGGCTTCAACGTCGACCGGCTGAACGTGACCCTTTCGGGCGGACCGCGCTTCTACAGCCCCGGCAGCTATTCCGGCCTGCCCGGCCGCACCGACTGGGGCGGGGAGGTGGAGCTGGAACTGCCGGTAAGCCCTCGCACCGTGCTGTTCGCGCACTGGAAACCGATCTACAGCACCCAGGGTGGCGAGGGCTGGGGGCGCGGCTGGCAACACCACATCGGCACCGGCGTCACGTTCCGGTTCTGAGCCGTGCGCCACACCGCCCCGCTCCTCTAGCTTCGCCGCAGCGCAGTCCCTCCATGAACCGCACCGTCCGAGGCGTCGTCTATGTGAGTGTGTGGGTGATGCTCTGGGGCACGGCCGCCTCCCTGGCCGACTTCGTGCTGCTGCAGCGCGGCGCTTACGACACCGGCACCGCCGGCCAGGCGATCACCTTCGCCTCGTACGGCATCGCCGCGGTGGTGCTGGCGGTGCGCCTCGCCGGCCGCTTCCTGCCGCCCGAGGCCTGAGGCCCTGGACCTCCTCGACCTGCGCACCGACGACGGCTGCGGCCTGGCGATCGGCCCCTGGCCCCGCTTCCGCTACGACGCCCGCGGCGGCGGCGGCAGCGGCCTGTCGGGGCCAGCGGCGGCGGAGGGCTGGCGGCCGCTTCAGTTCGATCCCGCCGGCCTCACGATCCCCGCCCTGAACGGCCGCACCGCCCGGATCCTGGGCCTGCCGCTGCCGCCGGGCATCGCGATCGCCATCCGTCCGCAGGCGCTGGCGGGACGCTGGCAGCCGGAGGCCGGCCTGGTGGATCTGGCCTTCGAGGCCCGCTTCCAGCTGCTCCTGGCCGGGAGGTCGGTGGCGCCGGATCTGGTGGTGAACACGCGGCTGGGCACCGGCGAGGCCGTCAGCCGGAGCGGACCCGTCGCGGGACGGCCCCTCGACGCCAGCGGCCGGGGGGTGCTGGTGGGGGTCGCCTTGGTGCCCCCCACCGGCGAAGCCTGGCTGGATCGCTTCCTCGGCCTTCCCGGCGAGGCGCTTGCGGTGCTGTGCTGCCAGCTGGTGGCGCCTCGCCCGGAGGAACGGGATCAGCGCCCGGCCTGAGCCCAGAGCGTCTGCCGGGTGGCGGCGGCGACCTCAGCAGGGCTCGCCATGCTGCCGAACCAGAGCAGCTGATGCTCACCCGGGCGCTGACGCACGCTGGGATCACAACCGGCGCGGGCGGCGCGCTCGTGCCAGGCGGCCTGGAAGGGCATCCAGGGCGTGACCGACGTCGCGCGCTCCGTGCGGCCATCGAGGAGGACGGCATAGCCGTCCTTGATGCGGATCTGCTTCTGAGCGCAGCGGATCTGCACCGTCAGCAGCGTGTGGTCGGTGGCCACCCGGGCCTTGGGATCCCTGCCTTCGTAGGCCGTGACGACATCCAGCTCGACGGGATCGTTCTGTGCGGCAGGGGTTCGCAACTTGAGGTCGACGACGTAGAGCCTGCGGTAGGGGGCATCACCCGTTCCCCAGAAGGCGTGCCAGCAGCGGGCCATGCCGGGCTGGCAACCAGACGCTCCCCCCTTGTCGGCCGCCGAGGGGAAGCTGGAGGCCCAGGCATTCTCCTGGGCCGTGGAGCGTGTCAGCGGTGCAGGCTGGGCAGCGGGCTTTCGCAACAGCGAATCACCGAATTGCCGGAGCCAGCCGGGGCCCTGGGAGGCAGGGGCTTGCTGAGCCCCGGGGTTGGCGCCGGGGATCGGCACACAGTTGCTCCAACCGATTCCGTCCTGCTGGAAATATCCAGGCCCACACATGCCCTGGCCCTTGGGGCCTTCCTGCGCGTTCACACCGGTTGGCAGCGCCGCCATGACGCCGTGAAGAAGGAGCGGAACCACCAGTGCTGCAGGCAACCTGAACCCAGGCGCCGTGGGTTGGCCTGGCGAGGCGATGCGGCGAAAGGAAGGCACCTGCAGGGGAACAGGAATCACACTGGAGATTATGTCGTCTGGATGTTGCGTCTCACCAGGTTCGTCATGCTCCCCGGAATCATGGGGCTCTCGGGATTCACATCGACGCTCTGAAGTTGCACCCGGAGCACCATGGTCAACTCCTCCATCGGAATCGTGCCCAGCTGCACCTCGTTGACCCTCACCATCGTTCCGGTGAAGAAGCAGCGCCAGATCAGGCCGGGATGGTCAGCTCGCCCAGATCTCCTCCAACTCCAGCACCAGCCCGGGGAAGAGGGGGCCGCCTTCCAGTTGACGGGCCGGATTCAGGAGGCGGGGGCCGGGCTCCGAGCCTGCATCGGCTTCCCAGATCTCCACCGCCTGCTGCTCCGGGAACAGGAGCCAGCCCAGCTGCGCTCCATTGGCGAGGTAAGAGGTCATCTTACGCCGCAGAGCCTCGGCCCCGCGGGGGCCCTCATCGCTCGGGCTCACAAGTTCCACCACCAGGTCGGGGCAAAGGGGCGGGAAACCTCGGCGCTGCTCAGGGGTCAGGGCCTGCCAGCGCTCGGCCCGCACCACCGCCGCATCGGGGCTCAGCACCGAGCCATCCGGCAGACGAAAGCCTCCCGAACTGTCGAACACCTTCCAGGTTTGCTCCCCCAGAGCCCAGATCTGCAGACGGGTAATGAGGAGGCTGTTGCGGGCGCTGGTGTCTCCACCGGTAGGCGTCATCGCGATCAGTTGGCCATCGGCCGCCAGTTCCAGCACCGCCTCGGGATTCGCTTCACACACCAAAGCGAACTGCTCGGGCGTCAGCCGGAGGTCCGGGGGCAGAACCAGGTGGTGGGGCAAGCCCTCAGCCGTGAGGCCGGAGGGGGCTGGCTGCGCTTCGGAGGCTGGTGGGGCGAGGGTCATCTCCCCCGGCGGCAGTGAGGCTTAACCCTAGGTGGGGTGGACGGTCACGCCGCGACCGTGTGCCCCTCAGCCCAGATAGGGATCCAGGAAAGCCAGCGGCCGGGCCATGGTGGCCGAGAAGCCGAGGATGCCCGGGTCGCGGTGCTCGTGCAGCAGGGTGTCGTCGGCATCCAGCAGAAAGGTGCCGCCCCGTTGGGTCAGGAAGTCGTCGCGGGGCACGTAGGTGCGCCACTGGCTCAGCACCTCGCCCATGTTGCGCAATCGCACCGTGGCCAGCTCGAAGGGGCGCTGGAATCCCGTGCCACCGGCTCGAGCGAAGAACGAGCCCGGGATTGGCGGCAGGGGCCTTGCCTCGATCGTCTCGTCGTCGGCGATGCGCTGGGGAGCCTTGCGATCGCCCGTGTAGCCGCGCAGCACTTCGGCCAGGGTGCCAGGCGATCCAATGCCGGCACACATCAGCAGCAGATTCGGCCAGGGGCCGCCGGGCCCCTGCAGGCCTTCGTACAACCCCAGGGCGCGATGGAGAACCGGCTCCGGATCCACCTGAAGACGCTCGCTCGGGAAGCCCGTGAAGCCGCAGAAGCGGCGGCGGCTGGCGTCGTTGCCGATGCCGACCGCCAGCAGGGCGATGCCGGCGGCCTCCAGCCGCGGCAGCACGGGCACCAGGGCCTGGGCGTACTCGATGCTGTCGAAATCCCCCAACTGGGGCAGCAGCACTACCAGCCTGCGGCCGCCCCGTTGCATCCCTGGTACCGCCGCGAGCCTCTCAAGCAGCGCGGCAGGCGCGGGCGGCCTGGCCGGGGCCGGGGCCATCAGGCCTCCTCCTCGATCAGGTCGCTCAGGATCGCCGCATCGAACGACAGCCGACCGGGACCGAGCAGCAGCAGGGCCAGGCTGCCGCCTAGATACAGCACCACAAGCTCAAGCACGTAGATATTGAGGCCGGCCGTGAGGATGTGCTGGTAGGCCGCCACCGACATCGTGCCGGCGATGGCCAGGGCGCCGAGCGGGGTGAGCAGGCCCAGGATCAGCAGCCAGCTGCCGATCAGCTCGGAAAAGCCCGCCACGTAGGCGAAGAAGAGAGGAAAGGGCAGATGCAGCGAGGCCACGTAGGTGGAGGCGAACTGCTGCGGATCGGCCAGCTTCTCCTGTCCGTGGTGAATCATCATCACGCCGATGGTGAGCCGCAGCAGCAGCAGGCCCACGGTGGCCGGCAGGCCCTCCCGCAGCACGTAACGGCCCAGGAACTCCCGGATCGCCGCGCTGGCGAAGGGGCCGGGCAGAGCGGTGGAAGCGATGGCAGGGCCTTCGGCCACCGGCGCCGTGGAGCGTCCGAGAACCACAAACCACAGGGCCAGACCGGCGGTGAGGAAGCCGGCGAACAGCTCCAGGAGCAACGGGGTGGACATGAGAGAAAACGCGATTGCCCGATTCTGGCCATCGCCGTGAAGAAACGTGAAGCACCTCTCATCCGAACGGCGAGCCGCGGCCTCCCCATAGCCTGCGGGCCACGGCTGCCGCCACGACACCCGATGCACCTCTGGTCCCGCGAGGCCCTGCCCGCCTTGCCTCCCCTGCGGCTGGCGGTGGTGGGCCACGTGGAATGGATGACCTTCCTGGCGGTGGACGCCATGCCGGCGGCGGGCCGGATCGGCCATGCCCGGCGCTTTCTCGAGGAACCCGCCGGCGGCGGCGCTGTGGTGGCGGTGCAGCTGGCGCGCCTGCTGGGACGGCCCGTGCCCTTCTTCACCGCCCTCGGGCGCGACGCCACCGGTGAGCAGGCGGCGGAGCGGCTCTCCGCCCTTGGTTTGGAGCTGCACGTGGCCTGGCGTGACGCCCCCACCCGCCGCGGCGTCAGCTTCGTCGACGACCATGGCGATCGCTCGATCACGGTGATCGGCGAGCGCCTCACCCCCTCCGCCGCCGATCCCCTGCCCTGGGACGCGATGGCCGGCTGCGATGGCGTGTTCCTCACCGCCGCCGACGCCGCCGCCGTGCGGGCTTGCCGGGCCGCCGCCGTGCTGGCGGCCACGCCGCGGCTGCGGCTGCCGGTGCTGCAGGAGGCGGGCGTGAGGCTCGATGCCCTGATCGGCAGCGGCCTCGATCCTGGCGAGGCGGTGCCCCCGGGAGCGCTCCAGCCGCTGCCGCGCCTGGTGATCGCTACCGAGGGGGCCGCCGGCGGCCGGGTTGAGCCGGGCGGCCGTTTCCCCGCCCCCACCCTCGGCGACCCGGTGATCGACACCTATGGCTGCGGCGACAGCTTCGCGGCCGGAGTCACCGCCGGGCTGGCGGCGGGCTGGAGCGTGGAACAGGCGATCAGCCTGGGCTGCCACTGCGGCGCCGCCTGCACCGCAAGTTTCGGCCCCTACGGCTGAGCCCCCCGGTCCCCGGCCGTCAGGCCTGCTCCAGCCGGTAGAGATCGGTGCGCCGCTGCAGCGAGGTGGGGATCGCCTGGCGCGCCAGCGCCACCTGGGTGAGGTCGAGTTCGGCGCGGAGCACCTGCTCGCCGATCCCGGCCTCGGCGAGCACCGTGCCCCAGGGATCCACCACCAGCGAATGGCCGTAACTCGGATAGGCCGCGGGGTCGGTGGGCCTGGCGCTGGAGCAGGCCAGCAGGAAGCACTGGGTGTCCACCGCCCGGGCCCGCGTCAGCAGGTGCCAGTGGCGCGGGCCGGTGGTGGTGTTGAAGGCGGCGGGACAGGCCAGCACGGTGCAGCCCTGCCGCTGCTGCATCAGCAGGGCCAGCTCGGGGAAGCGGATGTCGTAGCAGATCAGCAGGCCCAGGCCCGGCGGTGCCGACAGCCCGGTGCCGAGCGGATCGCCCTCGGGCGGCAGCACTGTGATCCGCTCGCCGCCGCTGAGGCTGTCGGATTCGCGGAAGCGGATCCCGCCCGGCACATCCACATCGAACAGGTGCAGCTTGCGGTGCTTCGCCCGCAGCCGCCCCTCTCCGTCGATCACGGTGGCGGTGTTGTAGAGGCGGCCATCGCCGCCCCGCTCGGGGATCGACCCAGCGATCACGTTCACGCCATGGCGCCGGGCCAGCCGGGCCACCATCGCCAGCGACGGCGAGGGCCCATCGATCAGGCACGCGCCGGGTTCGGGGATCGGCTCGGCCCAGGCCGCGAACCCCGCCGCCGCGTAGGGGGCGTTCCACACCTCCGGCAGCATCAGCAGCCTGGGCCGGCTCGTCCCGGGCGGAGGCTGCAGGGCCCGCTCCAGCCAGGCCTCGGCGTGGCGGCGGTTGGCGGCGCCGTCCTCCCCGGCCCTCAGCTGAACCAGCGCCACCGGCAGGGTCGAGCCTGTGGCGGTGCCCACCCCCCGCCCGGCGGCCCCACCGAGCAGCTCCTCGATCGCGGCCATGGCCTCCCCCACCGAGGCGCAGACGGCGAGCGGGGCGCCGAAGCCGGCGAACAGCTCCGGCCAGGCCGGCGGGGTGGCCAACAGCAGCAGGGCGCGTCCGGCCTTGATCGCATGGGCGGCCTCCGAGAGCGTGCCCGGCCCGCCCGCTCCGCACACCACCACCACATCGCTGCTGAGCACGTTGATCACGTTGCGGGCCTGCCCCAGGCCGGTGAACAGGGCCACATCCAGCGCGGCCGTGTCGATGCGTGCCGCGGGGCCGCCCTCCCCATCCCCGGGCAGCACCCCCACCACCAGGTGTCCGTCCACCGCCATCGCCCCCCGGCAGGCCGCCGCCATCACCCCGCAGGGCCGCCCGCCGCTGAGCAGCCCCCAGCCCCGGCGGGCGATCGCCGTTCCAAGATCCTCCGCCAGCTGCACGGCAACGGGATCCGCCCCCTCGCCGGCGCCCATCACCCCGATCAGTGGACGTCGATCTGTCGGCATGCTGCACATCGCTCAGGGGAGGCGGATCAGTTCGCCGTACCAGCCGGTGAGGCCGCCATCACGGTCGTAGCTAGGGATGGCACCACCGCCGGCCGTCTCGATCGCAGAGTCGCTCACCACCCTGACGCCGGTGCGGTCAGGATCTCCGAAGGCTTCTGTCCAGGCGATCCGGACTGAACCCTTGTTCCACGCTGGTGCTCACCACCTCCGCGCCACGCCATGACCGATCCCGAGGTCCGAGCCCTGATCGAGCGCTACAGGCTCGAACCCCACCCCGAAGGCGGCTGGTACCGCGAGCTGCACCGCAGTACCGAGCCGGTGCGCCGCAGCGATGGAGCCTCCCGCGACGCCCTCACCCTGATCCTGTTCCTGCTGGAGGCCGGCGCGGTGAGCCGCTGGCATCGGGTGATCGGTGCCGATGAAACCTGGCACGCCATCTCCGGCGATCCCCTCGAGCTGCTGATCCTCCCGCCCGGGGGCGGGACTGCCAGCTGGCGGCGGCTCGGGTTCTCGCTCGACGACCCGGCCCTGGAGCCGGTGGCCGTGGTGCCCGCCGGCTGCTGGCAGGCCGCCCGCAGCCTCGGCCGCTGGAGCCTGGTGAGCTGCTGCGTGGGCCCGGGATTCAGCTTCCGGGATTTCGCCCTGCTCGCCGACCAGCCGGCCGACAGCCAACCCGCGGGGGCCCTGTCCGACTTCCTCTGATCCTCCCCTTCGCCTTCAGCGGCGAGCCGGTCCCTGCCAATGGGGACAGGTGCGGGCGGTGGTCGATCCCGCGGGCAGGATCACCTGCCAGACGCGACACAGACCGGCCTGGGCCTGACAGCCCGAAAAGTTGTGGCAGCTGGAGCAGCGGGGAACAAACGGCACCATCGCAGCGGCGGACGGTCAGGGAACCGGCACAGTGTAGGGCGGGGTCGAAACCATCCATCGTGTTTGCCTATTGGCCTTTCACACCCATCGCCCTCTCCAGCGTTCTGGCTCTGCCGCTCAGGCGCCTGGGTGATTCCCTGCTCACGGACGTGCCGGTCTCCGGTTGGGCGATCGCCCTGGCGCTGCTGGGCAGCTATGCCGCCCTGGCTCTGCCAGCGGGGCTCAGGAACGGGTTTCTCTCCACGGAGGACAGACCCCTTCCGCCGGAGCGGCTGCTACGGCTGGCAGCCGGGCTGCTGCTGATGCCGGCATTGGGGGAGGAAGTGCTGTTCCGGGTGGCCCTGCTGCCCCACCCAGCGGAGCAGGCGAACCTGGCCAACCTGCTCGGCTGGGGGCTGCTGAGCACCGGGCTGTTCGTGCTTTACCACCCGCTTGCGGGAGCCAGCTGGTATCCGGCGGGCCGCCGGGTGTTTCGCGATTCCCGCTTTTTGCTGCCCTGCACCGCGCTCGGAATCGTCTGCGCGGTGGCCTATGGCGCCACCGGCTCCCTCGGGCCGCCGGTGCTGATCCGCTGGGTGGTGGTGGTGCTGTGGCTGGGGGTGCTGGGCGGGCGGCGGCACCTGGAGCCCTGAAGCCCTGGCGAGGCCTACGACGCCTGCCGGTAAAGCTCCTCCAGCCGCTCGCGGTTGAGATCGATCACCAGCACCTCCTCGCCAGGCTGGGGAGCTTCGGGATGACGGCGGGATCCGGCGCGCCGGGACGGGCGACCGTCCATCGCGCCGGAGAGGCGGAGGCTCTGAGTCATCAGGGCGAAGGAGCCACCGGCGATCACGGCGAAGCAGGTGAGGTAAAGGACGGTGAGAAGGTTGCTCAAGGGGAGACTCTCTTTCCCTCACCCTAGTGTGAAGAACTGTTAACCGCGGTTGTTCCTCGCGATCGGGCTGGCGGCGGCACGCACCTTCAGCCCGTCCTTCGGCGTGGGGCTCGGCATCACGGCCAGCGTCAGGTCCTGCCCCGACTCCAGCGTCAGCGTGAGCTGCCGCAGCACGCCCACCGCCAGCAGCCGGATCTCCAGCTCCGCCAGGGCCTTGCCCAGGCACACCCGCTCGCCGCCGCCGAACGGCAGCAGGCTCACCGTTGTGCCGCCATCGAGGTGCCGCTGAGGCCGGAACGCCTCCAGGTCCTCGCCGGCGGCCCCGTGGCGATGAGTGGCGGCAATGCTCAGCTGCACCACCCGATCGGCCGGAATCTGCACCCCGGCCAGAGCGATCGGCTCCCGGCTCCGGCGGAAGAAACCGCCCACCGGCGGAGTGAGTCGCATCACCTCCTTCACCACCGCATCGAGGCGCGGCGCCCGCACGGGGTCGTAGGCGGCCAGCTCCTCGCCCGACGGCGGCGGCCAGGGCAGGGCAGCCAGCTCCTCCTGCAGCCAGGCCAGTTCCGTGGGGTGCTGCAGCAGCGTGAGCAGCAAGCAGCTCAGCGAGGAGGCGGTGGTCTCGTAGCCGGCGAACAGCATCAGGAGGAGCTGCTCCACCACGTCGTCGTCGGCCAGGGGGAGACCGGCCTCATCCAGCCCACCAGCCAGCAGATCCAGGCCGCCGGCCGCCAGGGGCGCTCCAGCGGCAGCCGCCGCCTGGGCCCGCGCGAGCACCGCCAACAGACGCTGCAGCAGGCGCCGGCGGGCCCGCAGGGCACGGGCGTAGGGGCTGGCGGGCAGGGCGAGCGGGATCGAGAACAGGCCCCGGCCCCAGGTCTCGAAGTCGGTGAACAGGGAATCCCGGTCGGCGCCCTCAAGGCCCAGCACCGTGGTGGCGATCACCTGGAAGGCAAAGCGCCGCAGCCGCGGGGCCAGCGCGGCCGCTCCACCGTCGGCGCGCAGCTCCTCGCAGAGCTCGTTCACCAGCGCCACGATCCCCGGGCTGTAGCGCTTCAGTGCCACGGTGGTGAACAGCTGGCCCACCACCCGGCGGCGGGCCTTGTGATCGGCGCCGTTGCGGTTGGCGAGCGACAGCGGCCCCAGCAGCACGCGCACGCTCTCGGGCCACCAGCCCTCCACCGCCTCGGCCTGGGCGAACAGATCAGCCACCGCCCGCCCGCCGCGCACGAATACGGTGCGCTGACCGAGCAGGGTGGTTTCGAACACATCGCCGTAGCGCTCGAAACGGGTGCGGGCGAAGTCCGGGTCGCGAAAGAAGGACAGGGTTTCGAGCAAGCCGCTCACCGCCGGTGTGCGCGGCAGGGGCAGCAACGGAGAGGAAGCGGAGGACACGCCGGGTGTGCGTAGCGAGGCCCAGGCTGCCGGATTCGCGCCGGCACCGCGGTGGCTGGGCAGGTGGCGTCGCAGCAACGGGGTGGCCCCTGCCAGGCTGGCGCCGCTTCGAGGACCACCATGGCCGGCGACGGCACGATCGTGCTCGCCCTCGAGGGTCAGCTGCGCCTCGACGACCAGCCCGCCCTGCATCAGGCCGTTGAGCAGGCCCGTCGCACGCCCGGTGGCCGCCTGCTGATGCTGGCCGGCAGGCCGCAAGCACAGCGGCTGCGCGGTCCGCATCAGCGGCGGCTGGAGGCCCAGGCCCTGGCCTCCATGCGCACGCGGCTGGCGGCGGCGCATGTCCCGTTACTGCACACCCCCCAACACACCACGGCGGCGGCCCTCGCCTCCCTGCGCTCCGAGCTGGCGCCTACGGCGGTGCTGGCCTGCACGGAGAGCCGTCTGTTCGCCGACTGGCCGATCCCTCCCGAACGCTTCCCGCGGGTGTTCGCCGACTTCCGCAGAGGACTGGAACGGCAGCCGGAGGCGCCGCTGCCCCCACCGGATCTCGCAGGCCTGGAGCCGCCCCAGCCCATGGGCGCCGCGGCCGGCGGTGATCCCCGCAGTGCCTTCCCTTTCAGCGGCGATGAGCCCACGGCCCTGGCACGGCTGCAGCACTACGTCTTCGGCAGCGATGGCCTGCGCACCTACAAGGACACCCGCAACGGCCTCGTCGGCACGGAGTTTTCCTCCAAGTTCTCGCCCTTCCTGGCCATCGGCTCCCTGTCGGTGCGGCGCATCTGGCAGGAGCTGCTGCGTTACCAGGAGCTCCGCGGCGCCGACGAGGGCTCGGAGTGGATGAAGCAGGAACTGCTGTGGCGGGAGTTCTTCCTCTGGTCGGAGCAGCAGCACGGCCCCGCCTTCCACGCCCCGGGCGGCATCCAGAACCGCCCACCGGACTGGAAAGAGGATCGGGAACGGTTTGCGCGCTGGACCCGGGGCGACGGCGGCCACCCTCTGATCGATGCCCAGCTGAACGAGCTGCGGGCCACCGGCTACCTCTCCAACCGGGGCCGCCAGTGGGTGGCTTCCCACTTCGTGAACGAGCTGCGCCTGCCCTGGACCTGGGGGGCGCGCTTCTTTGAGTGGATGCTCATCGACGCGCATCCGGCAGTGAACACCGGCAACTGGGCTTACCTGGCCGGCGTGGGCTCCGACCCGCGCAGCTTCGGCGGCAGCCCCCGCCGCTTCGATCTGGAGCGGCAGGTGGGGCTGTACGACCCCGAGCAGACGCACTGCCGGCGATGGAGCTGAGCCGATGCCCCTCACCCTGATCCTGGGCGACCAGCTGCACCGGGAGTGGTTCCAGCCATCGCCCTTGCAGCTCGCCCCCGGCAGCCGGGTGCTGATGATCGAAGACCTCGGCGTGGCCTCCACCTGGCGCTACCACCGCCTGCGGCTGCTGCACACCTTCGTGGCGATGCGCAGCTTCCGCGATGCCCTGATCGCGCGGGGGCTGGAGGTGCGCTACTTCGAACTGCCGGCCTCAGTGGGCGTGTCGTTCTGGCAGCGGCTGGAGGCTGAGCTCAACGACGCGACCGACCCCGCGGGCCTTGCTCTTCAGGTGGCGGAGATCGCCGACAGACGCTTCGAGGTCCAGCTGCAGAGGTTCTGCGCTGAGCGCGGGGTGCGTCTCACGGTGCTGCCGTCACCGGCCTTCCTGGAGTCGGTGGCCGAGAGCCGCGCCTGGTTCGAGGGCCGCCGCCGCCCCTTCATGAAAACCTTCTACGAGCGCCAGCGCCGCCGCCTCGGCCTGCTGCTCGAGGCCGACGGCTCCCCCACCGGCGGCCGCTGGAGCTTCGATGCCGACAACCGCAAGCGGTTGCCCAAGGGCTACGTGGAACCGCGCCTGCCGGCGGTGGCGGCCAGCCCGCACGAGCCGGCGGTGCGGGCCCTGATCGACGCCCACTTCGCCGATCACCCTGGGGAGCTTGGGCCGCTGTGGATCCCCTTCGATCACGCCGGTGCCGACACCTGGCTGCAGCGCTTCCTGGCGGAGCGCCTCGATGGCTTCGGGCCCTACGAGGACGCCCTCAGTCCGCACCACGACACCCTCAACCATTCCCTGCTCTCGCCGCTGCTCAACATCGGCCTGCTCACACCGGCCGCCGTGATCGCGGCCACCCTCGAGCATGGGGCGGCGCGACAGGATCTCGACGCCCCGGTGCCGATCGCCTCGCTGGAGGGGTTCCTGCGCCAGCTGATCGGCTGGCGCGAGTTCGTGCGCGGCATCGATCGAGTGCACGGCGAACGCCAGGCCAGCGCCAACTTCTGGAACCACCACCGCAGGCTGGCCTCCTCCTGGGACGACGGCAGCAGCGGCCTGCCACCCCTGGATGCGGCGATCCGGCGTGTGAACCGCCTGGGCTACAACCACCACATCGAGCGGCTGATGGTGATCAGCGCCCTGATGCTGCTCTGTGAGATCCACCCAGGGGAGGTGCACCGCTGGTTCATGGAACGCTATCTGGATTCCTACGAATGGGTGATGGGCCCCAACGTGTATGGGATGGGCCAGATGAGCGATGGCGGCATCTTCGCCACCAAGCCCTATCTGTGCGGTTCCAACTACATCCTCAAGATGGGCGATTACAAGCGCGGGCCCTGGTGCGAGGTCTGGGACGGCCTCTACTGGCGCTTCATCGACCGCCACCTGTCCTTCTTCCAGGCCAACCCCCGCCTGTCGATGATGGCGAAGCTCCTCGAGCGCATGGAGCCCTCCCGGCGCGCAGCCCTGAACGCCGCCGCAGATTCGTTTCTGGAGCGCGCCACGCTGCCGGCCGCCTGAGGCCAGGGCAACGATGATGGGGGCCTGATGGCCGCATCATGGGTTCCCCGCTCTCCCTACCGGCCCTGCCGCGCTGGCTTGCGGTTACGGAAGCCGATGGGCAGCGATCCGCGGGCCTGGTGATCCTCGCGGGCGTGGTGCTCGGGGCGGGCCTGGTGCAGCTGTTCACCAGCCTGGGGGGGCAGACCAGCCGTTTCAGCCTGCAGCTGCTGGTGCTGGTGGTGCTGCAGCTGGCAGGCCCGCTGATCGTGACGCTGCTGACGATCCTGCGGCTGAACCCCTATTGGCAGGAGCGCAGCCGCGCGGAAGGCCGCAGGGCATGGCGCACCGTGATCCTGCCCTGCCTGCCGCTGGGTGCGCTGCTCATGCTGATGTTCCTGGCCTCGGCCGTGCTGGCCGGGGTGCTAGCCACGCCGCGCGCCGATCTGACAGGCGAACTGCGGGAGCTGATGAGCAGCGTGCGCGTCAGCGACGTGCTGCGCACGCTGCTGCGCACCAGTTTGTTTCTGGTGGCGGCCTCAGCCTGGAACCTGCGGCTGTTCTGCCTCAGCTGGCGACTGCAGCGGGATGAGGTGGCGATCCAGAACGAGTCTCTGCTTCAGTCGGTGATCCTGGTGCTGATTCTCAAGCTGTTCTGGATCATTGTGATCGACCCCATCCGGTTGGGCCTGCCGACGTGAAGGAGGAGGCCAGCCCCCCCAGGGCCACCAGCGAGGCCAGTCCCCCCTCGGGCCTGTTTCTGCTCTCGGGGGTGCTGCTGACGATCGCGTTGCTGGTGGGTCTGGCACGGGAGCAGAACTGGGGCCAGAGGCTGTTCGCCCTCCAGATCCGCACCGCCGATGCCGAAGGGCTGCGGCCGGGCATGGAGGTGCGCATCGCTGGACTGCCTGTGGGCAAGGTGAAGGGGCTCCGGCTGGGGAACGACGCCCGGGCGGAGATCGAACTGGAGGTGCAGGAGCGCTACCGCCATCTGGTGGGGCCCCGCAGCCACGCCTACCAGGGACAGGATGGCCTGGTGGGCGAACACTTCGTCGCCATCACCCCCGACACGGCCAGCGACCTGCCCGTGCGCCGGGCACCGGTGGAGCTGCCCTACGAAAACTCCCCCAACCTGCGAACGCTGCTGAAAGGCATCGAACAGACCCGCGGCACACTCCAGCGCAACCTCGATCACACCAACGTGCTGGCGGCCCGCGATGTGCCCCGCACCCTGACAGAAATGCGGCAATCGCTCCAGACCCTCGCACGCCTCTCCGGCCGGATGGAGAAGGAAACCGAGGCCACCGCCCCGGAGATCCGCCGCACCCTGCGTCAGGTGGATCAGACCGCCGCCACGGCGCGCCGCACCGCTGACACCGCAACGAGCAGCGCCATCAGCGCCCGTCGGGTCGCCGATGAGGCCAGCCAGACCCTCGGCAGCAGCCGCCCCCTGGTGCTGCGCATCCTGCGCGATGTCCAGGCGGTCACCGGTGTGGCCGAGGGATTGCTGCGCTCGCTGCTGGGCAGCGGGGCTCTCGGCGATCCAGAGGGCAAGGGCCCCAGGCCCGAAGCGCCGGTCGAGCCCGCACAGGAGCCTCGGCGACATGAATGAGGATGGGAGCCAGACAGGGAGGTTTCCGATGGTCCGAACGGGCACCAGAGCCGGAGGTTTCCTGTTCCCCTTGGGAGCCAGCGGGTGCCTGATCGGACTGGTGGGCATGCTCTGCTGCCTGGGCCTGCCCGGATCGGCAAAGGCCCAGAGCGCCGATGTAATCCGCCCCGCCGCCGATGGCGACTTCCGCATCCTCGAGATCCCGGGCAGCCGGGGCTCCTATCAGCAGCGTTTCTGGCTGGTGGTGGATCGCGATCCGCGCGGTCTCTGGTGCCGTGACAGCAACGGCCGGCCTTCGATCTCCCTGAAGAACGGATCGGTGATCGAAACGGATGAGCGCTCCTTCCCTGCCACCCCCCTGCAGCTGAGGGAAGGGAAGGCCTACCTGCACGTGCGCATCAAACCGGTGGACATTCTCTATGACGCCCGCCTGAGAGGCAGAGGCAATGCCACCACCTGTCTCGTTCGTGCCAACAGTTCCTTTATCGCTCCGATCAATCCCGCTTCGATGCAGGCTGCTCAGCCTTAAACCTTGAACACCGTGTGATACCAGATATTCCTGGGCTGATTGACCGATTCAGGAGAACAGGTTCGAGCGATCAGACCATAGGAATAATGCAACTTCTCACCCGAGCGGCTGTTGTCATAACCACTGCTGAAGTATTCACCGTAGGGATCATTCACAATCAGGCCCGTTTCATCATAGCCACGCACAACAATAATATGACCAAACTTCGTAAAGTATCCATGAATAATCACCGGATTGCCAGCATCAATCGAGCTTTGGATGTCTTTGAATCCACCATTCTCCCTGAAGATGTCCTTGTAACCAGGGAATGAATCGATCAGCGCCTTCAGGTCGTAGGGATCGTGCCGACTCAACCCCTGGTTCTCCATCTTTCGATAGAGAGAGTCTTCCAGTTGATGGTCGGGAGGGTGGGCCATGCCCAGGTAAACCAGGCACATGGCCACGCACGTGACATTGCACGAGCCGGTGGGATTGATGTGATTATCGAGCTGGGAAAAGTAGGGAACATCCAGCACGCGCGCCCCTGACACCTGCTCTGGCATCGCAGCAGGCAGCTCAGCAGGCTTGGGGCTGGCGCCTTCCTCCACGAAACGCCAGTGCGGCCGGAACAGCCACCAGTCGCCAGCGCCGTAGGCCAGACGCACCTTGATGGAATTCCCGTCGGTTTCCACCACCTCCTCGATCTTGTACTGCCGACCCGTTTCCACCGGCACCAGCTGGTGAGGACCCAGCTCGGAGGAATCCACCTTCTCCTTCTTCAGGAAGGTTTCGGTGATGGCCTCGAGAATCTGCTGTTGCAGAACCGGAGCAGCAGGAGCCTCCAACTGATCAAGTCCCTCGCGCCATAACGCGGCCTCCGCCTCACGGCGGCGACGCAGGCCGGCCTCCACGTTGCTGCCGGGGTTGATATAGAGCGTCAGGGCTTTCGGTACATCGGCCCAGCGCTTCTCCCGCAGGCAGGCACTGATGGTGTTGAAGCCATCACTGCCATAGAAGCCAACACCGAGATTGTAGGCGAAACTGCAGAGAGCCGACTGCATCGCTTCATTCATCTCACCCCAGTAGGGAATGCGATCGAACAACGGCTCCCAGTACTGCGCTTGGAGATTGGTAACCAAGAACTTATCAGCATCTTCTCTGGTGATCGTGTCGCCCTCACTCACTTTCCTACCATCGGGGTAAACGGTGGTTCCCCAGCCGATGGTGTAGGGCTCACCGCCCGTGAGGGGATCGGGATAGGCCTCAATCAGATCACTGCCGGGCCGGCAGCGCTCGCAGCCTTCAAATTCCTGGATAAGGGCGATGGCCTGCTGGGGGACAGGAACGGTCATAACAAAACCTAAAATAGATTCGGCAGTTCCATACATGCCGAAGTTAGCGATGGTTCCCAGGCCGGCCGAGCGCAGAACTCCCAAGGTCACCAAAAGTAACAGTAAATCCGATTCCGATCCGGCGGCCGTGGATTCAATCCTGCCGGCCCAGACCGTTCAACCTGGCTTCGCCATGTTCACGGTCGGTGCTGTCGCGCGGAATCACGACCAGCTTCATCAACAGTGTCAGCTTCCCTTGGTCACTGGAGGAGAAAGTGGGATCAAACGCATCGTGCCACCATAGTTTTCATCATCCGTGCCGATAAAGAGCTCCGGATCACCCTCCGATCGCTGACGGATGGCAAGACTTTCCACCTTAACGCCATCCAATGTGGCAATGAGCTCAGGATCAGCCATCAAGACCAGTCGTGGATCACCGTTATCATCCAAACTCAACTGACCGATCCGCCAAACCATGCTGCCGAAAGGGCCATTGTTACTACCTGGATCAAGGGCACTCGCCGCGTAAACATGACCAGCCCGGTCCACCTCAAGGGCAGTGACGGGACGATGGTCTCTGCCCCCGGGACCGGGGCTGTTGAACCGCACCTCTTGAAACCGGCCCAAGCCGAGAGGGGCAAGACCCAGACTTGCCCAACGGATCAAGGTGGATGGCTGGCCATGGGCTCGTTCCGCATAAAGAAAGATCAGACGATCGCCTATCCTCGCCACAGCGGATCCTTCAACATTAGTGATCGGCACCGGCCATTGAATAAAGTCGGTGAGCATGAGCTGTCTTCGATCCAGATTCGCCAAGAAGATGCGGCGAAAATTTCCGGACTCATCACCACTTTCAACCAGCAACATCTGGCGGGTGCCAGGAATGCGCGCGATACTTTCGAAATCATTGCTGGGTGCATGGGGATCGGGCCAGTTGATCCGGGGAAACTGCGCCTGTATCCCAGCCTGGCTGGTGGGCAGGGTCAGGAGGCTCACCCGTGGCTGGTCAGAGCCTTTGCTGTGCTTGGTGTCGTGAACAGCCACAAAGAGATTCCCCTCGATCCAGGCCAGTCCACTGAAATCCGGAAGAGTGGTAACTTCTGGCCATGGAGAGTTCGTGCCTGCAGAAGCGTAGACATCAGGGCGCGCATGAGCTGATGACAATACCGGCAACGCCATGACCCCCATCACGGCAAGTCGTACGACGGTGTGACGCAGACAGCAGGACCAGACCATGATCAGTTGATGCATCAACAAAGAAACAAAACGCGAAAATGGCAGCAATCATGCCCAGACCATTTTATTAACCCGCTCAAACTTTTACAGATTACCGAAATCAACAGTGATTCGCAAGCTGCCGCTCTCCGTCGCCGAACCCTGCGAACGAGTCGGAATCATCGAGAGGATCTCAAGGGACCGCGAGGCGGAAGTTCAGCAACGACGATGCGTCGATGGCTGGGAAGCACCTGCTGGGAGAAGGGGGCGACGGGGCGACGCCCTTGGCCCTCAGCCCAGATCCAGCACCAACTGGAGGGCGCTTCCTGCGCTCGTATCGGCCTGCCGGCGGCGGCGCCGGCGCCCGCCACTGCTGGCCTTCAGCCCGGCGCGGCGGGAGCCATGACGTTGCTGGATCCCATCGGCCAGTTCAGCAAAGCCCAGCTCTCGGCGGCGGGCCCAGATCAGGTCGCGGGCCTCGCGGGCGGCGGCAACGGGGTCGACGATCGGCAGCGGATAGTGCTCGCCCAGGACGCAGCCGATCCTCTCCTGCAGCGCCGGCGCCATCCGCCACGGCTCATGAAGGTGAACCACCGGCACGGCGTCCAGCTCGGGTAGCCAGCGGCGCAAGAAGATGCCCGTTGGATCGTGATCCTGGCCCTGCTTGATCGGGTTGTAGATGCGGATCGTATTGATGCCCGTGGTGCCCGACTGCATCTGACACTGGCTCCAGTGGATTCCGGGTTCGTAATCCACGAACAGGCGCGCCAGATGCAGACCGGTCTCGCGCCAGGGCAGCCAGAGGTGGTAGCTGGCCACCGACATCAGCATCGCCCGCATGCGGAAGTTGATCCAGCCGCTGGCGATCAGGGCGCGCATGCAGGCATCCACGAACGGCAGCCCGGTGCGTCCCTCGGCCCAGGCCGCCAGCCGCTCCCGATCGCCCACCCGCAGACCGGCGGTGAGCGGGTGGAGTTCATGGAACTCCAGATTCGGCTGATCCTCGAGCTTCTGGATGAAGTGGCAGTGCCAGTGCAGCCGCTCCTCGAAGCCCCGCAGCGCCCGCGGCCGGCGAAGGCGGCTGGCCTGCACCACCTCCCGCAGAGAAAGGGTGCCCCAGGCCAGGTGGGGAGAAAGCCGCGAGCAGCTGCGGAAGGCGGTGAGCGGGCTGGAGAGTTCGCGGTGGTAGCGGGCTCCGCGCCCCCCCAGGAAGCTCTCCAGCAGGGCCAGCCCGGCCTGCCGGCCCCCCGGCTGGCGCTCCGGGCAGGGGTCGGGGGCCAGGCCGAGAGCGGCGGCGGTGGGCAGGGCGCCGGGATCCAGGTCCGGCAAAGGCTCCAGGGCCTGCGGCGGGGGCGCCACCGACTCGGCCATGCGCTCCTCCCAGCGCCGCGCCCAGCCGTCGCGGCTGGCCAGCCGGCGCACCACGCCGGACTGGGGGATCTCCACCCAGGGAATGCCGTGGTGACGGGACCAGGCGGCCACCCGCCGGTCGCGCGCAAAGGTCCAGCCGTTGCCGGTTTCCTCGTGGCTCCAGAGGCCAGCGACGCCGAAGCTGCGGCGGGCCCGCTCCAGCACCTGCTCCACCGCGCCCACCCGCACCACCAGCGGCTGGCCCAGCTCCGCCAGGGCCCGGCTCAACTCCTCCAGGCTCTCGGCGCAGAAAGCCCACTGCCGCTCCGAGGAATCGGCCTGTTGCCACAGCTCGGGCTCCACCACCGCCAGGGGCAGAACAGGCCCGCGCACGCTGGCATGGAGCAGGGGTTGGTGATCAACCACCCGCAGATCCCGCTTGAACCAGACGATCTGCACCGGGCCCATGGCCGCGACCCTAGAAGTCACGCCGCCGCCCTCGTGGCCACCGGACCTGCAGGATGGGGCCCCGCACAGACGGACCATGCACTGGAGTGAGGCCTGCGAACGCAACCGGGAGCCGATCCTCACGGTGTTGCGCCAATGGCTGCCCCCGGAAGCACGGGTGCTGGAGATCGGCTCGGGCAGCGGCCAGCACGCCGTGGCCTTCAGCCGGGCGCTGGCCGGAGTGCACTGGCAGTCGAGCGAGCATCCCGATGCCCTCGCCCCGTTGGTGGAACGGCTGCGGAGCGAGGGCCCAATGCCGGAGGCCCTGGCCCTCGACGTGCGGAAGCGGCGGCTGTGGCCCCGTCAGCACTACGACGCGGTGTTCAGCGCCAACACCTGCCACATCCTCCCCCGGGAGGGGGTGAGCGATCTCCTGACGCTGGCGGCCGCCGTGCTGACACCGGGCCGCCTGCTGCTGCTCTACGGACCGTTCCACGACGGCGGCGTGCATACGGCCGACAGCAATGCAACGTTCGACGCCCACCTGCGCAGCCTCGATCCGCAGATGGGGGTGCGGGACGCCCTGGCGCTCAAGGCGGAGGCTCTCGCCTTGGGGCTGAAGGCCGAAGCGGAGGTGGCGATGCCAGCAAACAACCGAATGCTGATCTTCCGTAAGAACGCGGAGGGCTGAGGCCCACCCCCCACCGCCAGGCCCTCAGTCCGCGCCCTGCCCCCCTTCCCCCGCCAGTGCGCGGTAGTGGGCCCAGCGGCGGTCCAGCTCCACCTGGGCCTGGCGGGCCAGGGCCCGCGCCCGCTCCGGCTGGCTGAAGGAGAGCATGCGGAAGCGGTTCTCCTCGGCCATCGCCTCCTCGAGCGGTCGCCGGGGCGCCCGCACGTCGAGCTGCAGCGGGTTCTCGCCCCGCTCGGTGCGGCGGGGGTCGTAGCGGTAGAGCAGCCAGCGGCCTGAATCCACCGCCGCCTTCTGGTGCTCCATCCCCTTGCTCATGTCGATGCCGTGGGCGATGCAGTGGGAGTAGGCCAGGATCAGCGACGGCCCCGGATAACTCTCGGCCTCCAGGAACGCCCGCACCGTGTGCTCGTCGCGGGCGCCCATCGCCACGCTGGCCACATACACGGTGCCGTAGGTCATTGCCATCAGGCCCAGATCCTTCTTCGGAGCTGCCTTGCCGCCCGCGGCGAACTTGGCCACGGCGCCGCGGGGCGTGGCCTTCGACATCTGGCCGCCGGTGTTGGAGTAAACCTCGGTGTCAAGCACCAGGGCGTTCACGTCGCGGCCGGCCGCGAGCACATGGTCGAGGCCGCCGAAGCCAATGTCATAGGCCCAGCCGTCGCCGCCCACCAGCCACACGCTCTTCTTCACGAGGGCGTCGGCGATCTCCAGCAGCCGGGCCAGCGGCAAGGCCGCATCCTGTGCCTCCGGCCGCTCGAGCAAGCGGCGCTTCAGCTCCGCCACCCGCTCCCGCTGGGCGAAGATCCCGGCCTCGTCGTCCTGATCCGCCTCCCGGATCGCCGTCGCCAGAGAGGGCGGCAGCACGGGCTCCCCACCCTCCGGCGGCGGGATGGCCAGCCGCTCCAGCAGCTCCAGCGCCATGGCGCGCTGCTGGTCGAGGGCCACCCGCATGCCGTAGCCGAACTCGGCGTTGTCCTCGAACAGGGAGTTGCTCCAGGCCGGCCCCCGCCCCTCGGCGTTCTTCGACCAGGGTGTGGTGGGCAGGTTGCCGCCGTAGATCGAGGAGCAGCCCGTGGCGTTGGCGATCAGCATGCGATCGCCGAACAGCTGGCTGGCGAGCTTGAGGTAGGGCGTCTCTCCGCAGCCGGCGCAGGCGCCGGAGAACTCGAACAGAGGATGCTGCAGCTGCTGCTGGCCGATCTTGTGCAGGTTCAGAGCGCCCCGCTCGGCGTTGGGCAGCTGCAGGAAGAAGTCCCAGTTCGCCCGGCCCTGCTCCCGCAGCGGCCGCTGCGGCGCCATGTTCAGGGCCTTGCGCTTCGGCTCGCTGCGGTCCCGCGCCGGGCACACCGTGACGCACAGGTCGCAGCCGGTGCAGTCCTCCACCGCCACCTGGATGGTGAAGGCCTTGCCGGCGAAGTCGTGGTCGCGGGCCGGGGCCTGGCGGAAGCCCTCCGGCGCCGCCGCCAGCTCCCCGGGCTCCACCACCTTGGCCCGGATCACCGCGTGGGGACACACCATCACGCACTTGCCGCACTGCACGCACAGATCGCTCTCCCACACCGGCACCGACTCGGCGATGTTGCGCTTCTCCCACTGGGCCGTGCCCGTGGGCCAGGTGCCATCGCAGGGCAGGGCGCTCACCGGCAGGGCATCGCCCCGCTGCTGGAGCAGTGGCCCGATCACCTCGCGCACGAACGGTGGCGCCGCCGCCAGTCGGTCTTCGCCCGCCCCGCCCGTTGCGCCCTCCTCGTCGTCGGCGAACGCGGCCGGATCGAGCGGCAGCAGGTGGGCGAGGGTGGCGTCCACGGCCCGCAGGTTCATCGCCACCACCGCCTCGCCCTTGCGGCCGTAGGTCTTGGCGATCGAGGCCCGGATGCGCTCGATCGCCTCCTCCCGCGGCAGCACGCCGCTCACGGCGAAGAAGCACACCTGCATCACGGTGTTGATGTGGGGTCCCATGCCGGCCTCACGGGCCACCCGGTGGGCATCGATCACCCACACGGCGATGCCGCCGGCGCGGATGCCGCGGCGCAGGGCGAGCGGCAGCCGCCGCCAGGTGTCCTCAGGCGGCCACGGACTGTTGAGCAGCAGCGTGCCGCCTGGCCGCAACCCCGCCAGCAGGTCGAAGCGCCCCACGAAGTCCCACTGGTGGCAGGCCACCAGGGTGGGGCTCTGGATCAGGTAGGGAGCGTGGATCGGCGCCGGCCCGAAGCGCAGGTGGGAGACGGTGGTCGAGCCCGACTTCTTGGAGTCGTAGACGAAGTAGGCCTGGGCGTTCAGGTCGGTGCCCTCGCCGATGATCTTGATCGTGCCCTTGTTCGCCCCCACGGTGCCGTCGGAACCGAGGCCGTAGAACACCGCCCGCACCTCGTCGTCCGGCTCGATCGACCAGGCGGGATCGAAGGGCAGGGAGCGATGGGTGACGTCATCGTCGATGCCCACGGTGAAGTGGTTGAGGGGCAGCGCCGCCGAGGGATCCAGGGCGGGGATGAGGTGATCGAACACCGCCTTGGCCATGGCGGGCGTGAACTCCTTCGACGACAGCCCGTAGCGCCCCCCCAGCACCCGCGGCAGCGGCGCGGCGCCATGGCGTGCGGTCCAGGCCTCGGCCAGGGCCGTCACCACGTCGAGGTAGAGCGGTTCGCCGGCGGCGCCTGGCTCCTTGCAGCGATCGAGCACCGCGATCGCCCGCACCGTGGCCGGCAGGGCCGCCACCAGCCGCTGGGAGCAGAACGGCCGGAACATCCGCACCTTCAGCACCCCCACCCGCTCGCCGCTGCGGCAAAGGGCGGCGGCCGTGGTCTCGGCGGTCTCGCAGCCCGAGCCCATCAGCACCAGCACCCGCTCCGCATCGGCGGGGCCCACGTAGTCGTAGGGGCTGTAACGGCGACCGGTGGCGGTGGCGAACGCCGCCATCGCCTCTTCCAGGTGATCGGGCAGGGCGTCGTGGAAGCGGTTCGCCGCCTCGCGGGCCTGGAAGTAGACGTCGGGGTTCTGGGCGGTGCCGCGCAGCACCGGATGGTCGGGGCTGAGGGCGCGGCGGCGGTGCTCCGCCACCCGCTCCATCGGCATCAACCCGTGCAGCAGCTCGTCGGAGAGCGCCTGAACCTTCTGCACCTCGTGGGAGGTGCGGAAGCCATCGAACATGTGCAGGAACGGCAGCCGCCCGTTCAGCGAGGCCCGCAGGGCGATGGCGGCGAAGTCGCCCGCCTCCTGCACCGAGGCCGAGCAGAGGATGGCGCAGCCGGTGCCGCGGCAGGCCATCACATCGCTGTGGTCACCGAAGATCGACAGCCCCTGGGCCGCCAGCGACCGGGCCGCCACGTGCAGCACCGCCGGTGTGAGCTCCCCCGCCAGCTTGTAGAGGTTGGGGATCATCAGCAGCAGCCCCTGGCTGGCCGTGAAGGTGGTGGTGAGCGCACCGGACTGCAGGGCGCCGTGCACCGTGCCCGCGGCGCCGGCCTCGCTCTGCAGCTCCACCACCGCCGGCACCGTGCCCCAGAGGTTGGGCCGTCCCTCGGCGTTCCAGGCGTCGGCCCATTCCCCCATCGGCGACGCGGGCGTGATCGGATAGATCGCGATCACCTCGCTGAGGCGATAGGCGACCCGCGCCACCGCCTCGTTGCCGTCCACTGTGATCGTCGGCGCGGGAATGGCCGTCGTCATCAGGTGTCGTCCTCCACCAGGCTCAGGGCCAACCCCACGTGCACCAGCACCCGGTCGCCCACCCGGGCCTCGGGCAGGCAGGCCAGGCTCACCGTCTGGCGCACACCGCCGAAGTCCACCTCGGCCTGCCGCCAGAGGGGGGCATCCCCTGGGCCAGGCGGCTCAGCGCCGGCCGGCATTGCCTGGGTGATCGCCTGGGTGATCGAGAGGATGCGACCGGAAACGGCCAGGCACATGGGGCCTCCGCCGGCATGGCGCTATGGGCTCGTTATAGGCCGATCGCCCGAACCCGACCGCAACCCTGCGCGAGCCGTGATCTCCCCAGCACCGCCGGCGGCCGGCCGGAGGGCAGCCCAGGCCTGTCCCAACGCCAGGCCGCCGTCGCTGGCCGGCAGGGCCGACGGCCAGAACGGCTCCAACCCCCGCTGCCGCAGCGCGGCGATCAGCCCCTCAAGCAGGAGGCGGTTCTGGAAGCACCCACCCGCCAGCACCACCCGGTGGAGGCCTGTGGCCGCGGCCGCCGCCTGGGCCAGGTCGACGCCGCCATTCACCAGGGTTCGGTGGAAGCGCAGGGCGCAGGAGCCCGGGCTTGTGTCGGCGGCAATGTCGGCCAGCAGGGCCGCCAGGAGCGGCCGCCAGTCGAGCCAGCTCCCCGGCGGCGGCACACCGGCGAATGCCGGCGGCGCGGCGGCCACAGGCAGGGGATAGGCCGGGGCCGCCGCATCCCCGTCGGCCCCCTCAGCGGCTGCCGCGGCCCCCTCCAGGCGCAGGCCCCCCTCCCCCTCGTAGGTCGCCGTCTGCACCAGGCCCAGCAGGGCGGCCACCGCATCGAACAGCCGGCCCATCCCCGAGCTCAGGGGGCTCTGGCAGCCGGCCGCCACCGCCTGCTGCAGCAGAGCCAGATCGCTGGCCATGAAGGAAGACCGCAGGCGGGCAGCCCCAGGATGCTCCAGGGCCTCCCCCCCCGCCGCAAGCAAGAGACCGAGAGCGGCACGCCGCGGTTCGGCCATTGCCCGCTCACCGCCGGGCAGGGGGAAGGGCAGCAGACCGCCCCAGCGCACGGCACCCTCCGGCTCCAGCACCAGCAGCTCGCCGCCCCAGAGCCGGTGCCCGCCGGCCTCCGGCGGGGCCAAGCCCAGTCCGTCCCAGGTGAGGGCGAGCAGGGGAGGCTCCAGCCCGTGTTCCGCCGCCACCGCCAGGGCATGGGCCCGGTGGTGGAGCACCGGCGTGCAGGGGTATCCACTGGCGCTCGCCAGCTGGTGACTGACATAGCCGGGATGGCCGTCGCAGGCCAGCCGCAGGGTGCCCGCGTGCTGGGATCCTGGAGGCTGGAAGCCGTATTCCCCGGAGGCGGCGATCTCCGCAAGGCCGGCCGCCAGGCGCCGGTGCACGCGCGCATCGGCGAGATCGCCGAGGTGCGGGGCGGGCCAGAGCCCTCCCGCCGCAGCCAGCAGCGGTGCGCACTTCAGATCCCCTCCGAGGGCCAGCAGCGGTGCCTCCTGCCCGCCGAGCGGTGAGCGCAGCTCGAGCGGCAGGGGCGCATGCCCCCGGGCCCGACGCAGCAGCGCCTGCCGGCCGTCGATCAACTGCAGCACCGAGTCGTCGAGAGGCCGGGCGATCGGACGGTCGTGCACCAGGAAGGCATCGGCGATCCCCGCCAGCCGCTCCACCGCCTCCTCGGGACCGGTGCACAGGGGTTCGCCGCTGCGGTTGCCGCTGGTGGCCACCAGCGGCCGGCCGAAAGCCCGGATCAGCAGGTGGTGCAACGGCGAGGCGCCCAGCATCACCCCCAGGGCCGCGCTGCCCGGCGCCACCCCGGGCAGGGCCTCGCCGGCCACCACGCGGCGGCGCAGCAGCACGATCGGGGCCGCCGGATCCCGCAGGGCCTCCTCCTCGCGATCATCGATACGGCAGAAGGGGGCCATCCAGGTCGGATCGGCCACCAGCAGGGCGAAGGGTTTGGCGGGGCGCTGCTTGCGCCGCCGCAGCCGCGCCACGGCCGTGGCATCCGTGGCATCCACCAGCAGCTGGAAGCCCCCCACCCCCTGCAGGGCCAGGATGCTGCCGCCCGCCAGCAGGGCCACGGCCCGATCGATCAGTTCCCCGGGCTCCGGCTGTCGTGGGGCATCGGAATCGCTCCCGTCGGCGTGGCGCCACGCCAGCCGCGGCCCGCAGGCAGGGCAGGCGATGGTTTCCGCGTGGAAGCGGCGATCGCCTGGATCCTCGAACTCGCTCCGGCAGTCAGCGCACAGAGGGAAGGTCGCCAGAGTGGTGTGGGCGCGGCAGTAGGGCTCGGCCGTGGCGATGCTGTAGCGCGGTCCGCAGGTGGCGCAGCTCAGGAACGGATAGCCGTACCGCCGGCCGGCGGGATCCTCGAGCTCCTGCAGACAGGCCGTGCAGGGCGCCCGGTCTGCCGCCAGGGCCGGAGCCACCAGGCCGATCGCCAGGGGCCGGGGCGCCGCCGACAAGATCCGCACGCCATCCTCGGGGGGGCATGCCCCGGCAGGCAGGGGATCGAGCCAGCGGGGGGCCAAAGGCTCCAGCCGCGCGGCCGGCGGCAGGGCCGTGGGCAGATCCGCCAGGAACCGCTCCAGCGCTTCACGTGGTCCCTGCAGCTCCAGCCGCACCCCTGCCGCCACGTTCTCCACCACGCCGGTCAGCCCGAGTCGGCGGGCAAGACGATGCACGCTCGGCCGGAAGCCGACCCCCTGCACCACGCCACGGCAGTCGAGCTGCAGCCGCCGGCTGCCGTTCATCCCGACAGGGCATCCCGCAGCTCCGCCAGCCCCTCACCGCTGCGGGCCGATACCTCCAGCCGCCGGGCGGCGGGCGCCACCCGGGCCACGTTGGCGTGGGTGCGCTCGCGGTCGAAGCCCACCACCGCGGCCAGGTCGTTCTTGCCGATCAGCACCAGATCGGCGGAATGGAAAGTGGCCGGGTATTTCAGGGGCTTGTCCTCCCCTTCGGTCACCGAGAGCAGCACCACCCGCAGGCTCTCGCCCAGGTCGTAGGCAGCCGGGCACACGAGGTTGCCCACGTTCTCGATCACCAGCCAGTCGAGGGAGGCGAGGGGAACGCCTTTGGCCTCCAGCTCGTCGGCGGCCCGGGCCACCATCGACGCCTCCAGATGGCAGGCCTGGCCGGTGGTGATCTGCACCGCCGGCACGCCGGCCTGCCGCAGGCGGCGGGCGTCGTTGTCGGTGGCGAGATCGCCCACGATCACCGCCATCCGGGCGCCGCCGGCGCGGGCGAGAGCCTCCAGCAGCGCCGTCTTGCCGGAACCGGGCGAAGAGAGAAGGTTCACCACCCGCACGCCGGCGTCGGCGAAGCGCTGACGGTTCAGGGCCGCCAGCTGGTCGTTGCGGGCCAGCAGGCGCTGACCCACCGGCACGTGCTCCACCGCCGCGTCGTGGTACTGGGCGGTGGCGTGGTGGTGATGGTGGTGGTGCGGCTCGTGGCGATGGGCCGGCACCGGCGCCGCGGCCGAAGCATCCCCGCTACCGCACTGGCAGTCGCTGCACATGACGTCCCTCCGAGGCGTGGGCGGACGCTGGGGTCCGCTTCAGGCTAGGGAGGCGACAGCTCGCTCACCACCTCCGCCAGGGTGCGCAGACGCTGGGCCAGGCGGGCGGAAGCGGCGGGCCGTGTGCCGGCGTGAAGGGCGACGGCCTCCACCAGATCGGCGAGGTCCGCCAGCCGCCCGGCCCCGGACTCCCGCTCGGTGGACGGTGCCGACGCCACGAAGGCCCGCCGCAGCGCGGCCTGGGCCGCCTCGCCCACCGCTCCCGGCGCGGCCAGCGAACGGTCCACCAGCCCCAGGGTCAGCAGCACCTCCGCCAGCTGGAGGGCAGTCGCCGGATCCTCCTGCTCCCGCGCCTCCGCCCGGGCCCTGGTGGCGGCGGCCCGCAGCTCCGCCAGCAGCGCCGGCGCCGCCCGGCGAGCGGGGTGGGCCACGACCTCGAGCTGATGGCTGCGCCGCTGCTGGGCCGGTTCGTCGCAGCGCCCGTACCAGCGGATCGCCCGCTCCAGTTCCGGGCGCGGATCGGCTCCCGCCGCCGCCCGCAGGCGTGCCAGCAGCTCGTAGCCGCCGGCCAGCTGTGCCGCGCGGGGGCCGTTGCTGCCACCGGCCAGATCCACCAGGGCCAGCAGACGCTCAAGGGACGCTTCCACCAGGGCCGCATCGGCGCCGCGGCGCCCCTGCTCCAGTTCCAGCGCCACCAGCCGCTCCACCGCCTGCAGGGGTACGGCCTTGGCCGCCCGTGGGGCCTGAAGGGCGGCGAGGTAGAGCCGACGGGCCTCGGCGAACCCGCTCTCCCCCAGCGCCGCCTGCAGGTCGGCCCGGGCCAGCTGCACCCCCGCCTGCTCCGGCCAGCCCGATGGGCAGAGCCGGGTGAGCCGCTCAACTTCCGCCATCAGGGCCGGGCCGGCCGCCGCCCCCTCCGCCTCTGCCCGATGGCGCAGGGCGCGCAGCCGCACGATCAGCTCGTCCGGGGTCACCGGCAGCCACTCCTCCTCGCTGCGGAGCACGGCCTCATCCCGGCGCGGATCGAGCACGAAGCCCGGATCGCCGTAGGCCTGGTACGCCCCCCAGGTGCTGGAGGCCGGCGCCTGCGCCCAGGTGGCCCGGCGGGCCTCGAACACCGCCTCGCCGAAGGGTCGGTTGGCCAGGATCCCTTCGTAGAAGCAGCGGGCGAACACTCCCGCCGCCGCGTCGTTCACCGCCCAGCCGCAGGCCACCACCCCCCGCACGCCGATCTGGATCAGCTTGCGGCCCAGGGAGGCGGCGAGCCGATGGAAGGCCACCGGGGTGGAATCGATCGTGCCCAGGTGGCAGCAGTTCAGGAACACCAGATCGGGCACGTTCTCCATCCCCTCGATCTCCGCCGCCCCCAGGAGCATCCCGCCTGTGAGCACCACGCCGCTGCGGCGATCACCGGCGAGGGTCAGCTGATCCTGCACGCCGTGGGCGGCGATGTGCACGATCCTGTAGGGGCGGCGGTAGAGCCGGTTGATCACGTCCAGCGCCGTCTCCGGACCGATCGCCTCCTCCACTTCGTACCCCCCGCGCCGCAGGGTCTCGGCCACCAGCGTCGCCTCCTGTTCCGCCCCCGGCAGGGGGGGCAGGGCATCCGGGCCCGCCTGGGCCTCGCCGGGGAAGACGCGATGGAAGCCGTCGGTGGCGGGGTTGCCGACCACATAGGCCACACGATCGAGGGTCTGGCGCACCCGGGGCCGGTAGGCGGGCTCCACCAGCTGTCGCACCATCGCCACGCTCAGCGCCAGCGGCTTCTCGTCGGCCAGCAGCAGTTCCCACGGCAGGTTGGCGGTGGTGGCATCGAGCACCATCACCAGCCTGTCCATGCGGCGGGTCAGCTCCTTGAACGCATGGGGCACCAGCAGCTGGAACAGGGTGCGACTCAGCTCCGGCGCGTAGGCGGGCTGCATCACCGCCTGACGGATCAGGGCCTCGACCAGGCCCGGCTGACGCTGCTGCACGTTGGTCTCGGCCCGCGCACGCTGGCCCAGGAAGCTGTAGTAGAGCGTGGTGGCGATGCCACCCCCAATGGGATCGGCGTTGACGGTGCCATCCCTCACCACCAGGCGCGGCCAGTAGTCGAGGAGCTGGCCGGCATCGAGCCGGTGGCACCAGCCCTCGCCCCGCTCCAGCTCCACGGCGGCCTCGAAGCGGGTCTCCGGGCGATCCCCGTCGCGCCTGAGCTGAACGGCCAGTCGCCGCAGGGCTCGGGCCGCGCTGATCGCCGTGTCGAGGTAGAGCTCCACGATCCGCAGTCGCGCCACGCGCACCGTGCGGCGGGGCATGGCCGCGTCGAACTCCGCATTGGCGGCCAGCACCCCCCGCACCAGGGCCGCCACCGAATCCTCGATCGAGATGTTGGTGGTGGAGTTGTACCCCAGCAGCAGGGTGGAGAGGGTGAGGTCGGGGTCGTTGCCGGCCGCCTCGCCATCGCGGTCGACGACCTGCAGCAGAAAGCGCAGCGTGCCCACCCGCACGGCCTCGGTGAGCTCGGCGGCACCGAGTTCGCCGTAGGTACCGAGCCCGATCACCACCGCGCCGCGGTAGGCACCGGATCCGGCCTCGTTTCGATCGGGCAGCACCACGGTGGCGGTGCCGACGGGTCCGGCATAGAGGCCGAGGTGCTGGCGCAGGCTCAGTTCGCCATGCACCAGCTCCCGGTCGATCAGGGCCTCGGCGCCGGCGATCGCGTCCTGCTGGTAGTGCCCCACCATCACCGGGGTGTCGCTATGGCGCAGATCCATCGCCACGCAGCTCACCTGCAGCGGGCCGGCGGCGGGCGGCACCGCGCGGGCCCGGGGCTGGCCGCCCACCAGGCTGCGGGTGAGCTCCTCCTCCGAGGGCCAGGGCACCGGACCGGCGTCGTAGCGCAGGGTTTCCCCGGTCTCCGGAGCTTCGGGCGGCACCGCCTCCAGCCGCACCGTGGCCCCGTCGCAGAGCAGATCCTCGAGGGCGGGGAAGTGGGCCGGAGTGTCCGGCAGTCCGCCGTGATCGGCAGGCAGCCGGTAGGTGGCGCCGATGCCCGGGATCCACCCCGAGCGCCAGCTCACCCAGCCGTCGCCGCAGGGCGTGCCCAGCAGCCAGAGGCGTCCGTCCCGGAGCTCCACCCCGCAGGGGGTGTTCGCCGCCTGGCCCTGCACATAGATCACCCGATCGGCATGCCCCTCCGGCAAAGCCGGCCTGGCTCCATCCCGGTCCCACAGCCAGCGGCCCCGTGCCAGCACCGCCGGATCGAGCTGGGGGGCGATCCCGTCACCGAACCAGCGATCCCGGTTCGCCGCCGCCAGGCGGGTCCAGAGGGTGGTGTCGGCGGTGTCGATCGGCGGCGCGCCCTCCACCTCCTGGAAACCAGGCCGCGGCAGCAGCTGCAGGGCCCCCGGGAAGCGGGCCAGGTCGTTCACCAGCTGCTGGAGGCTGTGGCCCCGATCCACCCGCCCGAGGCCGCGGATCACCTCCGACTTGCCCAGAAGGGTCAGCGTCATCAGGTGCGTGCCCTGGTTGGGGGTACCGAGCATCACCAGCCGCGCCCCCTCGCGGGCCATCACCGCCTCCCACACCGCGGGCTGGCGATGCGCCAGGGCGCGCACCACCAGCCCGCCCATGCCGTGGGCGAGCAGCCGCACCGGCGCCCGGCGGTCGGCGGTCTCCTCGAGCAGGCGGCTGAGGTGGGCGGCCAGAAGGTCGGCCAGCTCGTCGAGCGGCTGGCGCCAGTCGTAGGCGAAGGGGGCCAGCCGATGGCTCCGGCCCAGATGGCAGCAGAGATCGCCATAGGCAAGGGCGAAGGGGCGCTCCGCCGTGATGACGCCCGCCTCCATCGGTCGCAGCGGCTCCAGGCCCTCCCGGGCCACCGCCTGTCCGTCGAACCAGATCCGCTCACCACCCGGCGTGCGCCGCAGGTGCGAGGCCAGGAACTCCGGCACCAGCACCAGCACCGGCGCCTCTGCCATGGTTCCGCCCCGCACGGCAGGATCGGGGATCTCGTCCACGGTCGCGGCCGCCGTCCGCTCCGCCAGGGGAGGAGCCAGGGGCGTGAAGTCCGACAGTTGGAAAGGATCAGGGGTGATCAGCCAGTCCTGAACCGCCCGGCGCACCACCGGATCAGCGCCGTAGCGGAAGTGGGCCACCCGAGGCCCCCGCTGCAGCAGCAGGCGGGCCCCTACGGCGGGAGCGATGCCCGCCAGCATCGCGTCGGTGTCGACCAGCAGGTCGTTGGGATGGAGCTGGAAGAAGGCGGCATCGCTGAGCAGCAGGGCCAGGCGCCGCACCAGATGGTCGCCCTCCACGTCGCCGGCCACCACCGCCATGGCCAGGGCCGGCCGGGGACGGACCTCGGCCAGCAGCCGGCCCATCGGCGCATCGGGCAGCATCGCTTCGATGCCCGGCACCAGGGCGGGGTTGGTGCGATGGCGCACGATCTCGAGCACCACACGCCGGGCGGCCCCGTAGATCGGATTGCCGGCCAGCACCGGCACCATTCCGATCAGACTCAGCAGACAGGAGAGAAAGCCGTCGAGGTGGGCGCTGGCCAGGCGGGTGCCCCGGGCCGGTGCCGCCACCCGCACGTAGCGCTCGATCCGCAGGGCCCGCTCCCGCAGCAGGCTGCGCAGGTTGCGCAGCTGCTCACGATGCTCGGCATGGGCCTCGCCCAGCTCGGCGGCCAGCCGCTCCCGGTCGTCGCTCTCGCCCGCGCCGATCTCGGTGGGCAGGCGCCGGAAGCCTTCGATCAGGCCATCGTCGATGTCCTCCAGCGTCAGCAGATCGCCCACCAGGCCGCCTCGGCAATGGGTGAGCAGGGCCACCCGGGCACCCCGGGGCAGCACGCGAGCCAGGGCCAGGGCGTTCTCGATCGGGCCTTCCGAGAAGGTGCGGTGCTCGAAGGCGAAGATGCGATCGCCGTAGTGGGTGCGCACAGCGCGCCACAGGGCCGGATCGGCACTGCGCAGGTCGCCGAAGCTGCCCTCGCTGCTGGAACCCACCCCGTGGATCAGCACCAGCAGGGGCCCCTGGGCTGCTGCCGCCGTCAGCCGGGGATCCCCTTCGTCGCAGCGGTCGGCATCCGTGGGCTGCCCCTCGCTCCAGCGATAGAGCCCCGGGGCCACGGGCAGGCGCTGCTCGATCGCCGCCATCAGCGCCCGGGTTCCCCACCACGACACCCCGAGTTCGGCGGCCCTGCGCAACCGCTCGCCGGCCACCTCCCCCAGGCGGCGGCGGGCGAAATCCAGGGCCCGCTCGCGGGCTTCCTCCAGGATCGCGTCCACCCCCAGATCGAGGCGGAACAGCCGGCCCGTCACCAGGCCGGCCAGCTCCCCCGCCAGACCCCTGTCCGCCACCGTCGGGGCCTGCGGACCGGTGAAACGGCGCTCCAGCGCGCCGGCGGTGGTGATCAGGGTCAGCCCCTCCTCCAGCTCCAGCAGCACCACCTGCTCGGCAGGCAGGTCGATGGTCTCGGCCTGGCCATCGCGAGCAAGGGAGCCGAGGGCGAAGGCCTGCTCCACCCGCACCAGACCGGCCGGCAGGAAGGGATCATCACCACCGTCGGCGCCGGAGCGGAGCGTCCCCAACCCCTCAGGCAGGGTGGGGCCGCTCAGGGGGGCTCCCAGCAGCCGCAACGGTCGTGGTGAGGAGGTGGACGTCACTGGAGCACCGGCGAGGCCAGCACCTCCTGGCTTCCCATCAGCTGAGGTGTCTGGGTGTACGACGCCGCGGGCAGGTAGCGGCGGATCGCCGCATACCACTGGGCATAGGTGGCGTCGGCCGGCAGCCTGCGCAGGGTTCTCAGGGCGTAATGGCTGAAGGCGCCGTTGGCCCGTCCGGCGAAGCGACCGTCGTAGCTGAAGCGCTCCGGGCCCTCCTCACAGCCCGCCATCAGCAGGTCGCCGGCACCGGTGACGGCCCCGGTCCAGGGGGAGCGGGTGGCGCTGATGGGGAGCGAGAAGAGCGGTTGCCGATCACCCCCGCGGGGCAGGGCCACCTCCGGCAGCCAGGCTCCCATGGGCAGGAAGCGGGGCCGGGGGAGATTGGCTGCCGGCGACGCCGGCTGGCGCAGCAGCGTGCCGGAATGGCAGCTGTCGGAGATGAGCACCAGGCGCACGCCGGGGCCCCGGGAAGCGAACAGGGTGCGGATGTCGTCGTCGATCAGCACCTCCCCCCCCCGGCCGATATCGAAGGGGCAGAGAGCCTCGTCGAAGCCGTCGGCCTCATCGCCGTCACGGTCGGGAGCGATGGTGCCGTGGCCAGAGAAGGTGATCACCACCAGATCACCAGGTGCGGCGGCCTGCAAGCGCTCCCGGATCGCCTGCACCATCGCGGCCTTGGTGGCCTGGTCGTCGAGGAGGGTGTGCACGAGAAAGCCGCGCTGCTGCAGCTCCGCCGCCCAGTCGTTGGCGTCGTTGACGCAGCCCGCCAGATCACTGGCCGTTCCGGGGTAGTCGTTGATGCCGATACACAACGCCTGTCGGACCATCTCTCCTCAGCGGCGGCAATCGGACCGTGGCAGCCATCTTCGGCAGGAGGAAGGCTGACGGCGCGGGAGTCATGGAAAATCTTCTGCTGACGACTGGGACGCAACGGCGGGTTTGCCGCTGCCCTCCTCCACTTCCAGCGAGCGCAGCTCCAGCTCCCGGCCCTGCAGCAGCTCCAGGCTGATCGCTCCGCAGCGCGGACATTCGCAGGTTCCCTGCGGTGCCGGAAACGGCTGGGCGCAGGGGCTGCAGAAACACACGGCGGGAACCGTTTCGATCACCAGCCGGGCCTCCTCGGCGAGCGTTCCCGCCATCACCACCGTGAAGGCGAAGCGCAGGGCCTCCGGCTCCACCCCCGCCAGGCTGCCGATCCGCAGGGTGATCGCCACGATCTGCCCGCCCCCATGCCGGCTCGCCTGCTCCAGAGCCTGATCGCGCACCGCCTCCATCAGGCTCAGCTCATGCATGGCCGCTGCCTCCCGTCTCGTGGAGCCAGTCGTGCAGCAGCTGGCGGGCGGCCGGCAGCTGGCGGAGCAGAGCGGCGGAGAACTGCTCCCCGTGGGGGAAGGCGAAGGCGGGAACCAGCAGCTCCTGCGCCCTCACCACTGCGCCGAACAGCAGCTCCGCCACCTGCAGCAGCTGAGCGGGCTCGAGCCGATGGCTCTCCACCGCCGCGCCGTCGCCGGCTGCTGCGACCCGCCGGCGGCAGGGCCGGGCCCCGGCCGGCGCCTGCCAGGCATCCACGAACAGCACGCGCTGCGCGCCCACCAGCTCGGTGGCCAGATCGGGCGTGAGCTGGTGCACCGTGCGGATCCGCAGACCCGGCATCTGCAGGTGTTCCACCAGGAACGGGCCCACCCCATCGTCGCCGCGCAGGGGGTTGCCGATGGCGATCAACAGATCCGCGCCTGCGGCGCCCGCCGCCGCCCCGCTCATCCGCGGCAGCGCTCGGCCAGCAAGCTGCCATCGGCGGCGCGCAGCTCCAGGCGCAGGGGCATCTGGCCGGCGGCGTGGGTGCTGCAGGAGAGGCAGGGGTCGAAGCAGCGGATCCCCGCCTCCACCCGGTTCAGCAGCGGCTCGGGGATCGTGGCGTCGGCTCCCACCGGCCCGGTGATGTACTCCCGCGCGATCTGGGCCACGGTGCGGTTCATCGCCAGGTTGTTCTGTCCCGTGGCGATGATCAGGTTCACCCGCTGGATCAGGCCGTCGTCATCGACCCGGTAGTGGTGGAAGAGGGTGCCGCGCGGCGCCTCGCTCACCCCCACCGCCTCGTTGCGGTTGAGCGAGGCGCGCGAGCGCACCCGCCCCGTCATCAGCTCCGGATCGTTGACGAGCTCCTCGATCGCCTCCAGGCAGGCCACGATCTCCACCAGCCGGGCGTGGTGATAGGCGAACGACGAGGTGGCCACCCGGCCGCTGCGGGCCCGCAGGTCGGCGAGTTCGGCATCGGCCCAGGGGGTGCCGATCGCATCGCACACGTTCAGCCGGGCCAGGGGCCCCACCCGGTACATGCCCTCCGGGTAGCCGAGCGGGCGGTAGTAGGGGAACTTGAGATAGCTCCAGGGCTCCACCGCCTCGCCCAGGAAGGCGTGGTAGTCGTCCTCGCTCAGGCCGTCGGCCACGATCGTGCCGTCGCTGGCGCGCACGCGGATCGTGCCGTCGATGTGCTCCCAGCGCCCGCCCTCGCCCACCAGGGAGAGGAAGAGGCTGGGGAAGTCGCCGAATACCCGCTGCTCCCGCTGCAGCGGCCCGTCGAGCAGGCGCTTGTAGAGATCGAGCGCCAGCCGCACGGTGGCCCGGGCCTCGGGCAGGCGATCGAGGATCCAGGCCTTTGCCTCGGCGCTGAGGGGCGTGCGCACGCCGCCCGGCACCGCCCAGGCGGAATGGATCTTGCGCCCCCCCAGCAGCTCCAGCACCTGCTGGCCGAACTGGCGCAGGCGGATGCCGGCCCGGGCCAGGTCGGGATCGGCGGCCATCAGCCCGAACACGTTGCGTTTGGCCGGATCGCTCTCCCAGCCCAGCAGGAAATCCGGACTGCTCAGGTGGAAAAAGGAGAGGGCATGGCTCTGGGTGAGCTGGGCAAGGTTGAGCAGCCGCCGCAGCCGCGCCGCCGCCGGCGGGATCGCCACCGCCAGCAGCTTGTCGCCGGTCTTGGCGGCGGCCAGCAGATGGCTCACCGGACAGATGCCGCAGATGCGGGCGGTGATGCCCGCCATCTCGGTGAAGGGCCGGCCCTCGCAGAACTTCTCGAAGCCCCGGTACTCCACCACGTGGAACCGGGCATCGACGAGATGGCCCGCCTCGTCGAGGTGGAGGGTGATCTTGGCGTGGCCCTCGATGCGGGTGACCGGATCGATGATGACGGTGCGGGTCATGGCGCTCTCAGGGGGACCTCAGCCGAAACGGAGCATCGACGCTCCTTCCATCGGCGGCAGCTGCCCGTGGAGCAGCGGTTCGATCGCCGCGCGGATGCGCTCCGCCGACGGCGGACAGCCCGGCAGATAAAGATCCACCGGGATCACCTCGTGCAGGGGCAGCACCTTCTCCAGCAGCTCCGGCACGATGCCCGGGGCGAAGGGAAGCTGGGCGCCCCGGTCGGCCAGCTCCACGTAACCGCGCTCCAGCACGGCCTCCGGTCCGGCGAGCAGGTTGCGCAGCCCCGGCACGTTCGCCGTCACGGCGCAGTCGCCGAACGACACCACCATCCGGCTGCGCTGGCGCAGGGTGAGGGCCAGCTCCAGGTTGTCGACGTTGGCCACCGCCCCTTCCACCAGGCAGAGATCCACGTTCTCCGGGAAGGTCTTCACGTCGCTGGCGACCGGGGAGAACACCACCTCGGCCCGCTCGGCCAGATCGAACAGGAACTCATCGAGATCGAGGAACGACATGTGGCAGCCGGAGCAGCCCGCCAGCCACACGGTGGCCAGGCGCAGCTTCGCCGGAGCCTCGGCAGGGGAGGGGGCAGCGTCAGTCATTGTTTCCGGGGCGCTCACTGGTTCCTCCATTGCTGTTGCTCGCGGGCCCGCCGCAGCAGTTCCGCCCGCTCGGCGTGGGGCTGCTTCTCGGCGGTGGTGTCCTCCTTGCGGAAAAGAGCGCCGGTGGGGCAGACGTCGACGCACTTGCCGCAGGAGGTGCAGGCCTCCACGTCGCCCCAGGGCTCATCGAGGCCGGCGATGATCGTGCACTGGCTGCCGCGCATGGCCACGTCCCAGACGTGCGCCCCCTCGATCTCGTCGCAGACCCGCACGCAGCGGGTGCAGAGGATGCAGCGGTGGTGATCGAGGGCGAACAGCGGATGGGAGGCATCGACGTGGCGATGGGGGTAGCGGTAGGGGAAGCGGGAGTGGTCCATGCCCACCTCCACCGCCACGTCCTGCAGTTCGCAGTCGCCGTTGGCGACGCAGAAGGCGCAGATGTGGTTGCCTTCTGAGAAGAACAGCTCCACCGCCATGCGGCGATAGCGCTGCAGCTCCTCGGTGTCGGTGCGGATCGCCATGCCTTCGGCCGCTTCGGTGGCGCAGGCGGGCAGCAGGCGGCCGCCAGCCTCCGGGGCCACCAGGCAGAGGCGGCAGGCGCCCACCGGCGTCAGCCCCTCGAGATGGCAGAGGGTGGGCAGCTCCACGCCGGCGGCGCGGGCGGCCTCCAGCAGGCTGGCGCCGGCAGGCACCGCCACCTCCTGACCATTCACCCGCAGGGTCACGACGCTCATGGCGCGTACCCCCGGGTCTCGCCGTCGGGGCCGACGGTGCAGGTGTCCGGCGGCTCGCAGTGCGAAGGCTCCCGCAGGGCCGCCTCGTACTCGTGGCGGAACCAGCGCAGGGTGCTGAGCACCGGATTCGGCGCCGCCTGGCCGAGCCCGCAAAGGCTTGTGGCCCGCACCATGCCGCAGAGCTCCTCAAGCCGCTCCAGATCGGCCGTTTCGGCCCGGTGCTCCACGAAGCGGTCGAGCAGCTCGGCCAGCTGCACGGTGCCGGCCCGGCAGGGCAGGCACTTGCCGCAGCTCTCGTTGACGCTGAAGCGCATGAAGTGGCGGGCCACCACCGGCATCGAGGTGGTCTCACCCATCACCACCATGCCACCGGAGCCCATCATCGAGCCCAGCTGCAGCAGGCTCTCGTAGTCCACCGGCGTGTCCAACCGCTCCGCCGGGATGCAGCCGCCGGATGGACCGCCGGTCTGCACCGCCTTCACGGCACTTCCATCGGGCACGCCGCCGCCCATCTCCTCCACCACCGTGCGCAGAGGCATGCCCATCGGCACCTCCACCAGGCCGGTGTGGCGCACGGCTCCGGAGAGGGCGAACACCTTGGTGCCGCGGCTGCCCTCGGTGCCCATCGCCGCGTACCAGTCGCCCCCTTCCCGCAGGATCGCCGGCACGGCGCTGAAGGTTTCGACGTTGTTGATCAGCGTGGGGGCGCCCCATAACCCCGACTGGGCCGGGTAGGGCGGACGGGGCCGGGGCATGCCGCGCTGGCCCTGGATCGAGAGCAGCAGTGCCGTTTCCTCGCCGCACACATAGGCTCCCGCCCCCACCCGCACCTCGATCGTGAGGGTGAAGTCGCTGCCGAAGATGCCGCGGCCCAGCACTCCCTTGCGGCGGGCCTGCTGCAGGGCGAGGCGCAGGCGTTCGATCGCCAGCGGATACTCCGCCCGCACATACACGTAGCCGCGATCGGCCCCCACGGCGTAGGCGGCGATCGCCATCCCTTCGATCAGCCGGTGAGGATCGCTCTCGAGCACGCTGCGGTCCATGAAGGCACCGGGATCCCCCTCGTCGGCGTTGCACACCACCATGCGTGGGCCCGGGGGCTGGAGGGCCACCGTGTCCCATTTGAGCCCCGTGGGGTAGCCAGCCCCGCCCCGGCCCCGCAACCCGCTGCGGCGCACCTCGTCGCGCACCTGCTTGGGGGTGAGCTCGGCCAGCACCCGTCGCAGCTGGTCGTAGGCGCCATGGGCGAGGGCATCATCGATCGATTCGGGATCCACCTGGCCGCAGGTCTCCAGCACCACCGGCCGTTGCAGGCGGAAGAAGGGATGGTCGAGGTCGAGGCGATGGGGTTCCATCGCCGCGCGGGCCCCGGCGGCTTCGGCCCCTTCCTCCCGCACCGCGGCCAACAGATCGGTGGCCCGCTCCGGCGGAACCCCCCCGTAGAGGCGGGTGCCCTCCGGGCCGTCGCACGCCACCAGGGGCCCGCGCCCGCACAGACGCAGACAGCCCACCGACTTGATCGTGAGCCCGGCCGTGGTGTCGGCGGCCCCTTCACGAGTGCTGTGCAGTGCCGCCAGCAGGGCCTCGCCACCGGCCGAGCGGCAACCGCTGGCGCCGCAACAGCGCAGCTGCCGAGCGGGCGGCTCCGGCTGGAGAACGGGCATCCGGAAGCGGGAGCGCTGTCCCCGTGTTAGCTACGACTTCCGCGGCTGGCTGCCGCGTGAGGGAACGCCAGCCGACTCAGGTGGTGGGAGGCCTCGGGATGCCGGCCGCATCGAGCTGGAACTCCAGCTCCTCGCGGCGGTCCACCGGCAGCTTGGTCAGCAGAACCCCGTCCACCACCACCACCGGCGCCTGGCCGCATGCCCCCAGACAGCTCACGTGCTGCAGGGCCCAGGTGCCATTGCCGGCGGCGTCATCGAGATCCACCCCCAGCCGGGTCTCCAGACGTCGCGCCAGCTGGGCGCCGCCGCGCACGAAGCAGGCGGTACCCAGACACACGGCGCAGCGATGGGCGGTGGGGGGCTCAAGGCGAAACAGGTGGTAGAAGCTGGCCACGCCGTAAACCCGACTGAGCGGCAGGCGCATCAGGGTCGCCACCTGCCGCAGAGCCTCCGGCGACAGATAGCCGTGGAGCTCCTGCACCTGGTGCAGCACCTCGATCAGGGAATCGGAGCGGGCCCCATGGCGCCGCACCACCTGGGCCAGCGAAGCGGCGGTGACGGTCACGGCAGAAACTCGAGCGAACCCTGGCCTGGTGCTAGCAGGAAAGCCGTGAGGGGTCAGCGCCTAACCGTGCGGCCGAGCTGATCAGAAGGCATCGGGGTCGCGAACCCGGCACACCGCTTCGGCCGCAGGATCCCAGCCCACGGCACGCAGCAGCTGAGCACGGCCCTGATCGCGCAGGGAGCGCATTTCGCTCTCCGGCCGGTTGTCACCGGTGATCACCGGCATGCCCTCAATGGCCCAGCCTCGGCTGCCGATCAGGATGCGGGCGATCGCCAACGTGCGGTCGAGGTGGGCCGGACTGGTGACGACGGTGAGGCGGCCGGGGGTGCGCCGCTGTCGCAGCCAGCGGTCCAGGGCGGCGATCTGGCCCACAGTGTCGCAGCCAGCGGTGAGGGCCACCATGCCGCGTTCATCGCTGGGCCAGCGCCCCTGGCTGACCAGATAGGCCCGGTTCTCCGCCTGGCTGGAGGTGCGACCCTGCAGCACCAGCACAGAGCCGGGACGCTCGCGCCACACGGTGATGGCGCCGATGGTGCGCTGGGGATCTTCCACGAAGGTGGAGATCACCTCGTCGGGGCCGCGGCTTGTGCTGTTGGCCAGCCCCGGAACGGCCGTGCTGATCCAGGGCCAGAACCACCACAGCGCCAACAGCCCACCGACCGCAGGCACGGCAGGCCAACCGCGGGCGAGCTTGCCAAGAGTGGTGACGAGCTCCAGGGTGGGCCGAACCAGATAGCGGAAGAGCGGAGAACGGCGCCTGCGTCGACGCACCTTCACCTTCACGAAATCGCCTTGGTGGGGGTGGTGAAGACCGGAGGAAGGATTGTGCTGAGGGCTGCCGTTGAAGATGGGCTCGAAGTCAGGATCGGATTCGGGCGGGAATCCAGAGTTGGAATTGGCAGGTCCCCCTGACATCGGAAGTCAGCCAACCAACGACGCCCACGTTAGCCGGGCTCTCCCAAGAGTTCAGCGGTTGAGTCCTTCCATCCGCCAGGTCACGAAGGTTCCCACCGGGCTCCAGAGCAGATACGGGATCAGCAGCAGGGCGGCCAGCGGCGCCTGCGCTGCCACTGCGATCGCCAGCGCCATGCCCACGATCCAGCCCGCCAGCCCCACCAGCGTGCCGCTGCGCAGGGTGCGGGTGCGGCAGATCAGCCACGTGTAGCTCTGCACCAACACGAGCAGCAGCAGATAGACCGCCATCCGATCCCAGCCGCTACCGGCGTTCCAGGCCAGCAGGGCCGATGCGTAGAAGCAGACATAGATGAGGATCCAGATCGGCGGGATCAGCCGCTCGAAGGTGAGCCAGTTGGGCCGGCGCAGACGGTTGAACCAGGCGAAACCGTCCCGTCCCGGATTGAGAAGGGCGATCACCGCCACCATCACGAGCAGGATCAGCAGGGCAGCCAGCACGATTCGATCGCCGGGATCACCGCCTCAGCCTGGCGGGAACGCGGCCGGGGCGCAGCAAACGACAGCCGCTCCTAGGCTGAACGGTCTTCGTAGGTCCATGCCTTGACCGATGGGCCCTCCCCCCCTGCCCTGCTCGACCTCCACCACCCCCAGATTGCGAAGAAGAGCTTGGTGAGGGCCGATTTCGATCTGCGACCTTTCACCAACAGCTCGAACGCCAGAGGCACATGGCAGGTGCTCAACACCCTTCTCCCCCTGGCACTGCTGTGGTGGCTGGCGATCTGGGCCATCGGCCATGGCTCCTGGCTGCTGATCCCGGTGATGGTTCTTCAGGTGCTGTTCCTCGCCCGCAGCTTCTCGCTGATGCACGACTGCGGCCACGACACCTTGTTCCGCAGCCGCCGCGCCAACCGCTGGGTGGGTTTCCTGCTGGGCGTGGTCGCCGGCATCCCCCAGCTGCCCTGGGCCCAGGGGCACGCCTTCCACCATCGCCACAACGGCGACTGGGAGAAGTACCAGGGTCCTTCAGCGCTGGTGAGCACCGAGGCCTTCGATCGCCAGACTCCAGCACAGCAGCGGCGCTATCGAGGCTTGCGCCATCCGCTGATGCTGCTGCCTGGAGGCTTCTTTTATCTGGTGCTCAAGCCCCGCCTGGCCCTGCTGCTGGGGGTGAGGGATCTGGTGCCTGATGTGATTGAGGCGCTGCAGAACACGCCGCAGGCGAATCTGTTCGCGGTTGTGGCCGGCCATCGCAGCCGCCACTGGCACAGCCCGAAGGAGGGGCGGGATCTGCTGCTGAACAACATTGCCGTGGTCGCGGCGTGGTGGGCGATGGCCTCCCTGATCGGCGCCGGTGCCTTCTGGACGATCTACGCCCCGGTGATGGCCTGTGCGGCGGCGATCGTGATCTGCATCTTCTTCGTGCAGCACAACTTCCCCCACTCCTACGCGCACCGCACCGAGGGCTGGAACGGCATGACTGGGGTGCTGGAGGGAACGAGCAATCTGGAGCTGCCGGCGCTGCTGAACTGGTTCTCGGCCGACATCGGCTGCCACGCGATCCACCACCTGTGCGCGGCCATCCCCAACTACCGCCTGCGGGCGTGCGAGCAGCGCAACGCCGCCCTGCTCACGGGCGTCACACGCCTGTCGCTGCATGACATCCCGGGCTGCTTCGGGTACATCCTCTGGGATCCCCAGGCCGGCCGACTCACCACGATCGACAGTCACCGAGCCGGGCTCAAAGCCGGTGCCCACGCCACGGCTTGACTCTCCTCCTACGGGAGAAACGAACGCCGGCTCAGTTCCCCTGACCCCATGACTGCCTCCGCCGAATCTGGGTTTCGTTGATGGCGATGCAGCAATGCTGCTCGCCTGCCGCTCTTCTCTTGCCGTACACAGTTACGAGGTCCGACTCGCGGGAGAACATCCTTAAACAAAGGATCATGGTCTGCGCCTTCGCTGGCCCCATCGACGGCTAAGGCACCTTGTTCTGATCGGGGCCGCGGGGAGATCCGGGCACCAGGGGATCGAGGTGGTTCGCCGCATGCGCCACGGGAATCATGAGCACGATCGCCAGGGAGCACTGCAGCCACTGCTGCAGGGTGAGCGCTGCGGTGCCGAAGAAGGCGTGCATCGGCCCCCACTGGCTGAAGAGCACCTGCAACAGCACGGCAGCGGCAAGGCCCAGCAGCAGTGACGGTGTCCGCCACAACGCCCGAGCCAGCAGGCCCCAGCGCCAGGGGAGGTGGCGAGCCACCTCGCTGAGGCTGATCAGATAGGCGAACCGTGAGAGCACCAGAGCCTGCACCGCCATGGTGCGGGCGATGGCGGGATCGCCGTAGCGGTCCTCCGCCCAGAAGAACATCGCAAAGATCACCAGCCAGCTGAAGGCCGACACCAGCAGCAGTCGGCGCAGAAGAGGGCCATGGAGCAACGGACGATCCGGGCGTTGCGGCGGCATCGCCATCAGGCCGGGCGCCTTCGGCTCGAAGGCCAGCGGCAGCGACATGGTGAGGGAGTTGACCATGTTCAGCCACAGCACCTGCAGCGCTGTGATCGGCAGCTCCAGACCCAGCAGCGCACTGATCAGGATGGTGAACGACTCACCGCCATTCACCGGCAGACAGAAGGCCATCGCCCGGTGCAGGTTGACCGCCACCGCCCGGCCTTCCTCCACGGCGGCGGCAATGGCCGCGAAGTTGTCGTCGGTGAGCACCATCGCCGCCGCCTCCCGGGCGACCGCTGTGCCGCCGGCACCCATGGCGATGCCGATGTCGGCACGACGCAGGGCTGGCGCATCGTTCACGCCATCGCCGGTCATCGCCACGATCTGGCCACCGGCCTGCAGGCTGCGCACCAGTTCCAGCTTCTGCGGCGGCGCCATCCGCGCGAACACATCGGTCTGCAGCACCACCGCATCGAGATCGTCAGCAGGGAGCGCCGCAAGGGTGCTGCCTTCGATCGCGATCGGCTCGGGCTGACTGCCGATTCCCATCTGCCGGGCGATCGCCGTGGCGGTTCGGATGTGATCGCCGGTGACCATCTTGACCGTGATGCCGGCGGCGCGACAGGCAGCGACCGCCCGCGTGGCCTCGGGGCGAGGGGGATCGGCCATGCCCTGCAGGCCCAGAAAGGTGAGATGGTCGGCGATGTGGTTCTGCACCAGAGCGGTCTGCTGCGGCTGGGCCCGGCCCATCGCGAACGCGAGCACCCTCTCCCCCTGGCCCGCCATCGCCTCCACGGCAGCGTGAATCGCCTCGGGATCGAGCGGCTCTCGGGCGCCGCTGCCGGCGCACTGCCAGCGGCAGCGTGGCAGCACGGCCTCCAGCGAGCCCTTCACCAGGATCCGCTCGCTGCCATGCAGCGTTGCCATCACCTGCAGCTCCGCCTCGAACGGCAGGACGTCGCGACGGGGATGGCTCCGATGCGCCTCGGCATGATCGAAACCGGCCCTCTGGGCTGCAGCCAGCAGAGCGGTTTCGGTGGGATCCCCCACCAGCCCCTCCTGGCTGCTGGGCCTGGCGTCACTGCAGAGCAGGCCGGCCAGCAGCAGTTCGCGCAGGGCGCAATTGCGCTGCAACGGGTCAGCCGTCAACGCGCCGGCTGAGGATCCATCCGGCCACAGCTCCTCCAGTGGCAGCCGCTGACCCGCCGCATACAACTCGCGCACCGCCATCCGGTTCTGGGTGAGGGTGCCGGTCTTGTCGGAGCAGATCACCGTGGCGCTGCCCAGGGCTTCCACGGCGGGGAGTTTGCGGATGATCGCGTGGCGCTTCGCCATGCGATGCACACCGATCGCCAGGGTGATGGTCACGATCGCCGGCAACTCCTCCGGGATCGCACTCACCGCCAGAGCCACCGCCGCATCGAACATCTCGGCACCACTGCGCCCCCTGGCCAGGCCCAGCAGCGCGGTGACGATCGACAGGCCGAGCACCAGCCTGAGGATGATGACGCTGAAGCGTGAGAACTTGCGGGTCAGCGGTGTACTGAGGCTGGCACCCTGCTGCATCGAGGCCGCCAGATGCCCCAGTTCGGTGGCATCGCCCGTGGCCACAACCACCCCACGCCCCTCCCCGGTGGTGACGAAACTGCCGGCATGGGCCATCCCGTAGCGCTCCGCCAGCGGCGTGTCCGGCGGATCGGCGTGGATGGCCTTGGCCACCGGCAGGGATTCGCCGCTGAGACTCGCCTCATCCAGCTGCAGATGGCGAACCTTCAGCAGGCGCAGATCCGCGGGCACCCGATCTCCCGCCGAAAGCAGCACCACATCGCCGGGGACCAGCTGGCGGGCATCGAGCCGCTGCCGCCGGCCATCACGCAGCACTTCGGTTTCGGAGCGGATCACCTGGGCGAGGGCACCGATCGATCGCTCGGCGCGGCTTTCCTGCACGAAGCCGATCACCGCGTTGATCACGGTGACGCTCCAGATCACCGCTGCTTCCCTAAGGGAGCCCGTGAGGGCCTTCACCGCACCGGCGATCAGCAGGGCATAGAGCAGGGGTGCATGGAACTGGGCCAGAAACTGGAGCCACAGCGGCCGCTGCCGCTGCCTGGTGAGCTGGTTGGCCCCGCAGGCATCCAGCCGTTCCTGGGCTTCACGGCTGCTCAGGCCCTGCGCGAGATTCACCGCCAGCCGGCTCTGCAGCTCCGCGGAACTGAGGGCATGGGCTCCGCTCAACTGCAGATTCATGGGCGTCGATCAGTGGGCCGAGGCGGTGGACCTTCCGGAGCCTCCCGCTTTCGCAGCCACACCGATCCGGGCGAACAGATCGGTGCTCTCCGGGTTGAGATGCACCACCTCCACCCTGCTGCCGTCGAGCTTGAGGCGGCGGATCACCTGGTCGAGCGTGCTGACACCGCTCTGGTCCCAGATGTGCGCGTCGCCCATGTCGATGGTGACGCGCGCGGGATGGGGGTGCTCATGCGGCTCGAAGCCCTGGCGGAAATAGATGCTGCTCACGAAGAACAGCTGACCGCGGACGCGGTAGAGGCGGTGGTCCGGGGCGAGCAGCTCACTGCTCACCTCGATCACCTTGGCCACCTTGCGGCTGAACAGGATGGCCGCCAGGGCCACACCGGCCAGCAGGGCCACGCCCGCGCTGAGGGTGGAGAGGCGGGTGCGGCCGCCGTAGCCCACGTTCATCACCGACTGCCCCACCAGGGCACAGCCGGCCATGCCGCACAGGGAGCTCACGATGTTGCCGATGCCCTGGCCGCGGGCCTCGGCGTTCTTGGCGCTGCTGCTGTCGGTCAGGTCGTCGAGGATGTCCTGGGTGAGGAAGGTCTCCATCAGGCCCACCAGCGAGATCGCCAGGGCGGTGGGCAGGATCAGGCCGAGGGTGCCCAGCGCCCATGGCACCTGGGGCACAGCGAACCGGGGCAGACCGCCGGGCAGGGTGCCGAGGCTCGCCACGGTGGGAATGTCGAGTCCCAGGCGGATCGAGAGGCCGGTGCTGATCAGGATCGCCACCAGCGCCGAGGGCACGGCGGTGGTGAGGCGTGGCAGCAGGTAGATGATCGACAGCGTGAGGACCACCAGCCCCCACACGGCCGGCAGTTGCGCCGCCGTGACCGTCACCTTCTCGGGGTGGAAGACATCCAGCCCCAGCTGCGGCAGCTGCGCCAGAACGATCAGGATCGCCAGCGCGTCCACGAAACCCGCCATCACCGGCTGCGGCACGAAGCGCATCTGTTGGGCCAGCCGCAGATAGCCCCAGGCGATCTGCAGCACTCCGGTGAGTAAGCCGGCCGCCAGCAGCAGTTGCAGTCCCATGCCCTCACCGAGGGCGTCGCCCTGCTGCACCAGGCCCGTCATCAGCAGGGCGGTGGAGCCGGTGGCCGAGGTGATCACCGCGGTGCGCCCCACCACCACCGCCAGCGTCACCGACAGCAGGAAGGCACCGAACAGGCCCACGCGCGGGTCGACACCGGCGATGCCGGAGAAGGCGATCGCGTCCAGGATCATCGCGAAGGCCACCACCAGGCCCGAGAGAATGTCGCGATGGGGATGGCCTCACCACTCCTTGCGAGAGAAGGTCACGAGATCCGTTGCAGCGGTTGCCTATGGCCTCGAGGGCCCCACCAGCACAACGCGGCAGCTACGGGGAAGTGATCACCATGCGCTCAACCTATCAGGGTTACAACACACACCCGCAACCTCGTTGCCACCAGGGCCCAGGCTGGTCATGCCGCGCTCCGACGTGGTGTGCTGGGTGGGCAAGGCAGGGCAAATGTCCGGATCGACTGGAGCCAGAATCCACCGCTGATTCGTGCCTCCATGCGCGTCACCTTCGCTATCGGCTGGTTGTTCAGAAGGTGTCGGTCGATGTGATCGGTCCTGAGACCGAGCTCAACCCGCCGCAGCCGTTTCCGCGGGATGCCGCTGCAGCGGAGAGCACCGATCGATCGCTCAGGCAGCCCAGGACTCCTGAGCCGGCGGCGCCGCGAGCTTCCGGCTAGCCAGGCCGCTCGGCCTTGCGCTTCTTCGGTTTGGGCTCCGGTCGCACGCGCCACCAGAGGGCGGCGCCCTGCTTGCGGCGCTCCAGCACGAAACCGGGCCGGGGCCGGTGTCCCGTGCTCCAGCCGCGGACGGTGCCGGGGGCCACGCCCAGCAGCTGCGCCAGCTCCGGGGTGCTCAACCAGGCGCCGAGCGCCGCAGCCTCGGCCAGCCCGCGGGCCACGGCCAGGGGATCGAGCGGCGCCGGCGGCGGCACCAGGGTGGCCGCGAACTGGGCCAGAGCCGCCAGGGCATCCCGGCCCCTTGCCGACGTGTCGAGGGTGTCCGCCGGGACCCTCACGGACAGTCCACCGGCCTCCTCGCTCGCATCGGTGGTGGCCATCGCCCCGGGTTCCGTTGCCGCCGAGGCTATGGCGGCGCAGCGTTCACGGGCTGCAGGCGAGCGTGGATGGCCTGATGCTGCAGATCCCGCACCAGCAGGGCGCCGCAGTCGGGGTCCACCGGCAGCTGCAGGCAGCCCCCCCCCCTCACCAGAGTGGCGGCCTCCGCCGGCGACAGCCCCAGTTGGCGGGCCAGGATCTGCTGGAGGGTGAAGACCTGCTCCGATCCCCGCCGTTCCGGCAGCTCCAGGGTGATGACCCAGGCGGGGGGCCTGATCCTGCCCTGCTCCACCCGCCGAAGGGCTGGGAGGCTGGCCAGCACCACCAACTGGTCTCCTTCCCACACCACGGTGCCGGGCGAGGGCATCGTCCGCGGCCGGGGATCCCCGTGGCGCACGAGCGAGAGCACGGTGAGGCCATAGCCGTGATCCAGCCGTGACACGGTGCGCCCCACCAGCGTGTCGCCGGCGCTCACCCGGTAGCGCACCTGCAGCAGGTTCTCGCCCCGGAGCTGCCACACCCCCTCCACCCTCTCGCCGAAGGCCGTGGCCACCGCCACGTCGGCCCCCAGTTCGATCGGGGAGATCAGGCCGGCTCCCCCCAGCAGATCCCCCAGTCCCTCGGCGGTGCCTTCGCTGCGGGCCAGCAGGGCGAAGCGGGCCTCGGGCCAGAGGTTCTGCCCTTGCAGGGTGTGCTGCAGATCGCCCAGCAGCTGCCCCGAGAGCAGGGCCACCGCCCGCACCCGGAAGCCCCGGAGCAGCATCTCCGCCCGCTCCACGGAGGCGACGAACAGGGAGTGGGCGTCACCCCTCTGGTGGCTGTCGTCGGTCTCCACCCGCACCACCACAAGTCGCTCCCGATGCAGTATCCCCGCCACCTGGGTGGCCAGGGGGCCACCACCCACCAGCAGAATCGGCTGTGCCTGGCGGCGCAGCCGGCGCACCCGCCGCACCCCGAACCGTGCCATCAGCAGCTGATCGAGGACCAGGGCCACGAGCACCGCGCTCAGCAGGGTGCCCACCAGCGCGTACAGCAGGGTCACCATCACCAGGACGGCATCGTCGTGGTGGGGACCGCCACCGGCGCCCAGAACCACGTTGGTGGGATCCACGTAGTCGCCCTTGAGCAGCGCCGCCGTCACGAACAAGCCCTGCACCCACCCACCCCTGCCAGCGAAGAGAGGAACGCCGGCCAGGGCGAGCGTGAGAACGGCCGCCACGAGGCCCAGCTGCAGCCGGCTGTGGGTGCGGCACCAGAGAACGAGCCGCTGGAGCCCATCCCTCGGCCGGCGCCACAGGGCGCTCAGCAGCCGCAGGGCATGGTGGCCCGGGCGCGACGGTCCGTCCGGCTGGGGAGCTGCAAAGGTCCGCGGCATCACCACCAGGGAGTCCTCCCCGGCTTCGAGGCGCAGGTGCCGCTGAAAGCGATGGTCCTCCAGGGGGACGTCGCGCACCTCGAAGGCTTCCCCATTCACTTCGAAACGGGCCAGCTGCGGACCCGGCCTCAGGGCCTGCACCAGCGCCCCGGCACTGAGCTGCAGAGGATTGACCACGACCAGCCCGGGCAGACGCTGTTCCAGCAGCGATCCCAGCTGCTGCAGATCACTGCCGGAGCGGATCACGATCTCGGCCGCAGGGTTCAGCAGCCGCACCTGCAGGGCCGCGTCGATGTTGCTGCCACTGTCCGAACTGAGCAACAACACGGAGCGTGCCCGCTCCACCCCCGCCTGCCGCAACACGTGGGGCCTGCGCATGTCCCCGAGCGTCAGCCGGGGCTGTAGGAGGTCCTGCAGCCCCGGCGTGCGCCAGTCGGGAGGGCGGAGATCCAGCACCCGCACAGCGACATCGAACGGCAGCAGGCGGCAGAGCACGGCCTGCCCGAAGGCCCCCAGGCCGCACACCAGGATCGGCGAGCCGTCGTGATCCCCCCCTGCCCCCGTCACGCAGGCGCCAGCAGCAGCCCGCCCCGCTCCCGCCGGATCGCCACCACCCCGGGCCTGGGGATGCGGCCCGCTTCGCCGGAAGGCCAGTTCGACCCCAGGGGCACCTGGCGCAGCTGTTCGAAAGGTTGGCCGTCCCGGTCCCTGAGGGTGTAGGCCTGCACCTCCTCCTGGCCGCTGCTGTGGATGGCGTTGTCCTCGCCCGGATGCTGCACCGCCAGAAACAGGGTGGTCTCGCTGGGGTCGAAACAGGGACCGGTGAGTTCGCACTCCATCGGACCGGTGGCGAACAGCAGGGCGTCACCGGTCGCCGGGCCGCTGGCCGGGAACAGCCAGCAGCCGTTGTTGCCGAACACGTCGGCGCTGCCGTTCACCGCCCCCCGGTCAGTCACCATCCAGACGTTGCCGCGGCGATCGATCGCCAGGTTGTCGGGGTTGGCGAAGCCCATGCCCCCCTCCCAGGGGGTGCCGCCGGTGGCCACCATCCGCCAGCGGAACCCGCCGCCTGGCCTGGCCTGGAGCGCCGGGTCGTCCTGCAGCCGCATCACCCAGCCGTAGGGCCAGCGGCTCTGGCCCGCGGGGCCGTGGAAGATGGCCGGATCCGCCTGGCCGTCGCCATCGGATCCGCCGGCGGTGAAGGTGATCAGCAGATCGCCCGTGCGCGGATCCAGGTCGGTGTCCTCCGGCCGGGCCGCAGGCGTGGCCCCCACCGCATTGCCGGCGAGGTGGGCGTCGATCAGGATCGCGCCCAGCTGTTCCTCGCCGCTGCCGGGATACAGATCCGCCAGGGTGCGGAAGCGCTGCCGGTAGGCCTGGAGCTCGGCGTCGCTGCGCAGCGGCTCGCTGCCGGCCTTGCCGCGATCGCTGTGGGGCACGGGCATCACGGCCTCCAGCCCATGGCCGGCGAAATGCTCCGGCGACAGCGGTTCCACCGGCGTCTCCGGCTGCAGCGGGATCCAGCGGCCGCTGCCATCGGGCAGGAAGCGGGCCACCTCCAGCCGACCGCGCTCCAGCAGCCGGGAGTTGCCGGAATCGCGAGGATCCCGCACCGGATCGGCGCTTACGAAGCGGTAGAGGTGGCCGCCGTGGCGGTCACAGCCGGAGTACACCACCAGCGGCTCGCCGGCGCGGGCCCGCACGGCCACCGCCTCATGGCGGAAGCGGCCCAGGGCCGTGTGCTTCACCGCCACCCGTTCCGGCCGGCGGGGATCGACTTCCACCATCCAGCCGTACTTGTTGCCGACCAGGGCGAAGGGATTGCCCAGTCCCTCCAGGCGGTCGCCATCGAAGCGGAAGGGACGCTCCGCCGGCGACGGCGAGCTGCCGTCGGCGTAGACCGCCTCCACCACCTGGCTCTGGAAGTTCTCCTCGGCGGAGAGCACCGTGCCCCAGGGGGTCTGGCCGCCGGCGCAATTGGCGAAGGTGCCGATCACCCGGTCGCCGAGGCCGTCGTCGTAGCCGAGGCGGCGACGGCGGCGGAACACCGCGGCGGCGGGGCCGGTGCTGCGCAGCCGTTCCTGGGGCTTCTGCCAGCCGCTGAGGCCCGTGATGCGGCGGTCGAAGCGGCCGGGGCGGTGCCGCCAGCCGCCGCCCGATGCCCGCGAGAGTTCGGCCACGCCGATGCCCAGGTCGTCGAGGGCGGCGGTGGCCACCACCAACAGGGGCTGGCGCAGGGGATCGTCAGCCGCGAGGGTGAGGGCATCGACGCGGCCGCCCCGCTCCGCCAGCTGCTGCCGCAGGGCCTCAAACGGCAGCTCCCGGCCGATGACCGTGGCGTACCCGGCGCACCAGGGGCGGGGGCTGACGTACTCGAAGTTCACCGTCAGCAGGGCCCGCTCCCCCTCCAGCGACGTGAAGGCGAGGTAGTCGTTGTTGAAGCCGAAGCGGCCGCTCGCCAGCGGATCGCCCCACTGGAGCACGAGGTCGGCGCGGTAACCCTCAGGCACCCGCAGCCGGTCCTCCACCGCGACCCGGGCGTAGGCGCTTCTCTGCTCGGCGGCGCTGAGGCCGTCGCTGGGGAGGGGCATGGGCCCGCGCAGGGGAGGGAAGGGAAGCCCGGGGGGCCGGAGGCCGGAGCCGGCCGCGGGAGTGGTACCTGGGGTGGCGGCGGGTGGCGCGGCGGCCAGGGTCCGGCCCGCCGCGGCGGCGGTACCGAGGCCCAGCAGCTGGATCAGGAGTGTGCGGCGGTTCATGGGCGTTCCCGGCAGCCCGGGCGATCGGCGGTGAGCAGGGCCAGGCGGCTGGCCTGAAGGGGGCTGAGGTTGTCGTCGCTCACCAGCACCAGGCTGGAGCGACCATCCAGGAGCGGCGGGCCTTCCTCCAGCCCCTCCCAGTTGTCCGGCACCAGGCCGGCGGCGATCAGATCCCAGCTGGCCAGGGGCTTCGCCGGTTCCGTTGCCTCCGGGATGGGCAAGGCATGGAGCTCCAGCCGGATCTCCCAGGTGGTGGGAGCGGTGAAGCGCCGCATCAGAGCCAGCAGCCGATCAGGCCCCGCCGGCAGCAGGTCGGTGAGCCCCCAGCCCCCGCCATCCGGCAGGGCCAGGCTGCCCAGGGGTTCCGGCCGGGGAGCGTCGCGGAGGGGATCCTCGCCAGGCGCCCAGTGCCAGCGCAGCAGCCTCACCCGGTCAGGGGGATCCTGCAGCAGGGGGTTCTCGGCGGCCATAAGCAGCCCCGGGGCCCCATCCGGCAGCGGCAGGGCGATCAGGGATTCGGGGCCGCCATTGCTGGCCAGGCCCTGCCCCGGAGCCGGCTGCCAGTCCGGAGGAAGCGGCACGGCCTGCAGCATGGCTCCCCGATCGGGATCGAAGCGCAGCAACTGGGCCGGACGCTCCCGGCCGCGACGTCCCTCGCTGGCCACCCAGGCCTGTCCCTCCCCCATGACCAGCCCCTCACCATCCATTTCGCCGGGGTTGCCTCCTGGCCCCGGCCCCAGCTCCACCAACCGCTCCAGCCGCAGCGGCCCCGGGCCGCTCAGACCACGCCAGAGGGTGAGGGTGCCGCGGGGAAGATCGCTCAGCAGCCAAAGACGGTCGTCGGCGGGGCTGTAGCGAAGGGCTGAGAAACCGCCGATGCGGCGCTGATCGGCAGTGAACTGGGGCAGCTCGGTCTGACGGACCACCTGCCAGCCGGCAGCCCCACAGGCATTGGTGGGCAGAGGCAGTGACGCGGCCGCCGCTGCCGATGAAACGGGAGCAGCCAGCAGCAATGCGGCCGCCAGGACAACCTCCGGGATCGGACTGCAGAGGTTCTCCATGGCTGCGGATTATTCCGCCGGGCAGCGACGACCACCGCATCGTGCAACACGCGCCGATGTCGGCAAGACGACGCTGGCAACAGCGTCCCTTAACCATCGGGGTCCGGGCCATGGCCACCTTGCGGGAGTGCGCACCGGAGTGGGCGCACGTCCCGCGCCCCCATCCATCTGGGAACTCAAGCCATGCAAGCCACGACCCTCTCCATGAGCGCCTTGGAAGCCTTCGCCGCCATCCCCCTGGCCGCCGTCTGCTGCGATCAGACCTTCGGCAAGGAGGAGGCCCGGGTGATCCGTGAGCAGCTGCTGGAGCGCTCCAGCTACCGGGCCATGGAGCCCTATGCCTTCGGGATGCTGATCTCCAGCCTGCTGAAGCGCTTCCGGGAGGAGTCGTGGCAGGGCCTGATCGCCGCCGCCGCGCCCCAGCTGAACCCGGAGCAGCAGGAGATGGCCTTCGCCCTGGCCTGCCAGCTGATCCACTGCGACCGTCAGGTGGCCGCAGCCGAGCGTGAGTTTCTGATTGCCCTGGCCGACCAGCTGGCGCTCACCCCGGATCGGGCTCAGGGGATCCTGGACGTGTGCGAACTGCTGAACCGGGATTTCTAGGAACCGTTGCGGCGTCGATCGCGGCCTGCAGGGGGTAGGCGAACGGAAACCTGACTGGCGCAACCCCATCTGCCGAGGGCGGCCCCTTGCCGGCCAGCGCGCCGTGAAGGACAGGGCGGAGATCAGGACCCCCTTCCTTCATCGTCCGCTGGTTTCCTTCCTGGTCACGCGCCCGTGGGAGAAGCTGAAACGGGCGGACTGTGACCGGCTGCTGCAACTCCGCGCCCTCAAGGGATGGCTGCCCGAGGCGGTCAGTCGACGCCCGTCAAGGCCCAGGTTCCCAGGGCCTTGACGGAAGGTCTGCGTCGATCCGATCGGTGGAGCCGTTGGATCACCTAGCGCCCGCGATTGGTGAATCCGGGCGAGTGACGCCGTTGTCCTGGCCAACTGCCTTGCACGGTGTTGGACTAAGCCGCTGCGCGGCAGATTCAAATCCACTATAGCCAACTCTACGCAGTACGCGTAAAGAATGCTGGCTTGATTGCAGCATGCATGGGCTGGTGAGCGGATGCCGATCGCCCAGGAGT
>QLAH01000123.1_pt1 | contig 66757 bp, 45 predicted proteins | sample 4693081 | NCBI WGS metagenome assembly QLAH01 (sample SAMN09425401, study PRJNA476045) | Lake water metagenome, whole genome shotgun sequencing project.
GCCAAAGCGAGCGAGTTGCGAAGCAGGTCGCGAGCGCTCAACTATCGCGGGATCCGCCGCAGCGGCGACCGCTGACGCCCGTATCGCCAAAGCGAGCGAGTTGCGAAGCAGGTCGCGAGCGCTCAACCATCGACGCCCGTATCGCCAAAGCGAGCGAAGGGAACGCTCCCCCCGCGCCAGAGGGAGCCGCCGCAGCCGAGACCGCTGACGCCCGTATCGCCAAAGCGAGCGAGTTGCGAAGCAGGTCGCGAGCGCTCAACTATCGCCCGCTGAAGAAACTCTTGATCGCATGCACGGTCACCGCGCGTCCGATCGCAGCGATCGACTCGGTCAGCGGGATCTCCTTCGGGCAGACCTTCACGCAGTTCTGCGCGTTGCCGCAGTCGTTGACGCCACCCTTGGCCATGAGCACATCAAGGCGCTCCCCGGCGAGCGCAGCGCCCGTCGGATGCGAGTTGAAGAGCCGTGCCTGCGAGATGGCATGGGCCCCGATGAACTCCGAGTCCCACTTCGACGCATCCTCCTCGAGGGTGAACTGCGGGCATGCCTCGAGGCAGCACGCGCAGGTCATGCAGGTCGAGAGCGTGTAGCGCGTCTCCTGGTTCGCGGGAGTGTCCCTCGGGCCTGCGCCGAGGTGATAGGTGCCGTCGATCGGAACCCACGCCTTCACGCGCTCGAGGTTGTGGAAGGCGCGCGAGCGATCGACCGCGAGGTCGCGCACGACAGGGAACTTCGACATCGGCTCGAGGGTGATGGTGCCGTCCGGGCCGACAACCTTGTCGACGAGCGCGGAGCAAGACGGCCGCACCTTGCCGTTGATGACCATCGCGCAGCTTCCGCAGACCTCCTCGAGACATCCAGAGTCGTAGCAGACGGGCGTGGTCGCCCGACCGTCCGCAGTCTTCGACATGCGTGCGATCTGCTGGAGGCACGCGATCACGTTCGAGCCCGGCTCAGCGTCGACGAGGAACTCCTCCCAGCGCGGCGCCTCGCCTGGGCGGTCCTGCCGCTTGATGCGGAATCGGACAGTGCGGTTCGCGTTGGCGGCTGGGCGGGGGGCGCTCTGGGTGTCGGAAACCATGGCGTGTTCTCGGAGTGGGCGATGATAGTCTGATTGCGCCTCCCGCGGTGCGTGGAGTGCGCCATGGTTGCGCGAACAGGCGGGGTCTCGGCTGCGTTCGCACAGACCCTTCAGGACGCACCCGCGAAAGCGCCGATAGAACCGCACCGTGGCAGAGCCCCGAGCCATCCTCAAGCTGATGCGGCCAGGAGACTGGACGAAGAACAGCTTTGTCCTGCTTGCTTTCGTGTTCTGGGCGGCGAACGCCGTTCGCACGGCGCCCCTCGACGAAATCGTCGCGCGGGGCCTCGATGCGCTGCTCGCGTTCGCGGCGTTCTCGCTCGCGGCGAGCGGTTTTTACGCGATCAACGACGCGCTCGACGCGGAGAAGGACCGCCAGCATCCCGTGAAGCGCAGGAGACCCGTTGCGTCGGGAGCAGTTTCGCGGCCGCTCGCGGTCGGGCTCGGTGTCGCGCTCGAGGTCGCCGCGCTTGCGGTCGCTGCGAGCGTCTCACGCGATCTCGCAGCGGCGATCGTCCTGTACGGCCTGCTTCAGGGCCTCTACAACGCGAAGCTAAAGCGCATTCCCGTCGTGGACGTCACAACGATCGCCACTGGCTTCGGCTTGCGCGCCGCCGCGGGCGCCGTCGCGATCGATGTGAGGATCAGCGTCTGGCTTGTCCTCTGCGTCTTCTTCCTCTGCCTCTACCTTGGCTTCATCAAGCGGATGTGCGACTTCGTGAGCGCCGATCGCGCAGGCAGTGCATGGAAGCCGTCGGCCGACTACCGCGGTCGCGACGAACTCCAGTGGCTGCTTGGGCTCTCCGCGGTCATGACGGTCCTCATGTATCTCTCGTACACGCTGAGCGAGCATGCGCAGGCGCTCTTCGGCTCCCGCGCGACGGGCCTCGCATTGCTGACGCCACTCGTCCTCCTCGCGATCCATCGATTCTGGCGGCGCGCGAACGAAGGCAGCTCCGACAGTCCGCTCGAGGCGCTGCGCACGGATGGCGTCCTGCTCGCGACGATCCTCCTCTTCGTCGCACTCCTCGGCGTCGTGCTCTTCGTGCCTGCGGCGGGCGCCATGCTCGACGGCGTGTTCCTCGCGCACGCATCGGCTGGAGCAGCGCCGTGACGGGCGCACCAGCGGCGCGGCGCGAGATCCTGGCCGCAGCACTTCTCGCGGGCACGCTCCACGGCGTGCTCGCGCTCGTCGGAGTGTTCGCGGGCCTCGAGGGAACCTATGCCCATTCCGATCAGGTCGCCTACCACGCGCCGACGATCGCAAAGATGGCCTCCGAGATGCCGACCCCCGTCATCACGGACTACCAGTCCGCGACGGCGCCTGGGTTCCACCTCGTGATGTCCGCGCTCGGCGCGCTTGGTGCGGGTGAGATGACGCTTCGCGTACTGAACGTGCTGTTCGGCGCGGCCCTCGTCGTCTTCGCGACGGCGCTGGTCGCCTCGCGCGCGGGCGGTATCGCGGGCGTCGCCTTCGGCGCCGCGCTCGCGCTCTCGCCCTACACGCTGAACCCGTCGATCTGGCTTGCGACCGACAACCTCGCGGCCCTCTTCGTGCTCGCCGCCTTCGCGGCCGCGATGCCGCTTGCCGCCGGACGCGCCCCGCGCGCCGTGGTCGCAGGTGCGGCTGCATCCATCCTGGCGGTCGCCGCCGTGGCAGTGCGGCAGATCATGGCCTATGCAGCCGCGTTTCCGGGCGCAGCGATCGTGGCGCGGGCGTGCGCGGAGCGGCGCTTGCCGCGGGCGGGCGCGCTTCTCGCGGCGGGCGTTGCGGTCGTCCCCGCACTCGCGCTCGTCGCCTTCCTCGCATGGCTCTGGGGCGGCCTCGTTCCACCGTCGTTCCAGCAGTATCACGGGAGCGGCGGCAACCCTGCGACGCCCGTCTATGCGCTTGCCCTCGTCGGGATCTGGGGATTCGCCGCGTTTCTCGGAATCCCGGGCTTCCTGCGCGAACTGTTCACGCCGCGCATCGCACTCATCGCGCTTCTTGCAGGGGCCGCGTGCTGCATCGTTCCATCGAACTATGTCGTCCATGTCCGCTTCGGCGGCGTCCTGTGGACGATCGCGTCGAAGTTTCCGTCCGTCATGGAGCGCTCGCTGTTCCTCGTGCCGCTGGCTGCCGTCGGCGCCGCAGCGATCGGCGCGTACCTCAGGCTCTGGTCGCGCGCACACGACACCGCGGCGCGCGGAATCGGCGCGTACGCGCTCTTCGCGCTCCTCGGAGGCGTGGCAGCGCAGACCGCGAACAGCCAGTGTTTCGAGCGCTACCTGCAGCCGCCGGTGCTTGTGTTCACGGCGATCGCAGCGACGGCGCTCGCGGGCCGTAACTACCGCGCCATGCCGCTTGTCGCGGCCGCGGCGCTCGCTGCCGTGCTTTCGGCGATGAACATCCTGCGCGGCGGCGCGTGAGCGCACGAGCGCGAGTGCGTCGCGTCGTTCAGCCGCCGACCTTGCCGTAGGTCCGTGCGCGGGGCTGGATGAGCGGCAGGTCGTATGGCTCGAACGAGATCGACGGGCGCGAGCTCTCGGGGTCGAACTTCGCCACCGTCGTCTTCATGAAGTTGGCGTCGTCGCGCTGCTGGTAGTCCGTGCGGAAGTGGGCGCCGCGCGACTCCTTGCGCTCGAGGCCGCCTTCGATCATCGCTTCCGCGAGGATCAGCATGTCGCCCGTCGCGCGCGCGAACGAGAGGTTCTGGTTCGTCCAGAGGCCGGTGTCGGAGATCGAGATGCGCTTGAAGCGCTCGCGGAGCTCGGAGAGCTTGACGCGCGCCTGCATGAGGCGGTCGGCACTCTTGACGACCGTGCTCGCGGCCGTCATCTCCTCGCCCATTTCCTTCGCGATCGCGTAGGGGTTCTCAGGACCCTTCGACTCGATCAGGCGACGCTGCGTGTCCTCCTCGATCTTCTCGTTGTTGGAGAAGACGGAGGCCTCGGTCGCATCCGCGGGGTTCTTGCGGTCGCGCGCATAGTTCGCCACGCCCGCGCCGCAGAAGAGGCCGTCGAAGATGCAGGAGAGGAGCGCGTTTGCGCCGAGGCGGTTGGCGCCGTGGTACTGGTAGTTCGCCTCGCCGAAGGCGAACAGGCCGTCGATGTTCGTCATCATCGAGTTGGGCGCGCCGTAGACCATGCCCTTGCCGTCGGGCTTCGCCGTGTAGGTCGTCCACAGGCCGCCCATCGAGTAGTGGACGCCGGGGAAGATCTTCATCGGGACTTCCGCCGGGTCGTCGCCCACGAACTTGCGGTAGATCTCGATGATGCCTCCGAGCTTGCGCTCGAGATACTCGCGGTCGAGGTGCGTGAGGTCGAGGTAGACCATGTTGCCGCCGCCGACGCCGAGGCCGTCCTTGACGCAGATCTCGAAGATCTCGCGCGTGGCGATGTCGCGGGGCACGATGTTTCCGTACTTCGGATAGCGCTCCTCGAGGAAGTAGTAGCGGTCCTCGACGGGGATCTGGCGCGGATCGCGGTTGTCGCCCTTCTTGCGGGGAACCCACACGCGGCCACCCTCGCCGCGCGCAGACTCGCTCATCAGGCGCAGCTTGTCGGAGCCAGGGATCGAGGTCGGGTGGACCTGGATGAACTCGCCGTTGGCGTACCACGCGCCGAGCTGGTAGCAGCGGCTCGCTGCACCACCCGTGCACATCACTGAGTTCGTGCTCTTGCCGAAGACGAGTCCGTTGCCGCCCGTCGCCATGACCACGGCGTCTGCGCGGAAGGCCTTGATCTGCATCGAGCGGAGGTCCTGCGCGACGATCCCTTGGCAGGAGCCGTTCGCATCGAGGATCGGACGAAGGAACTCCCAGTGCTCGTACTTCTTGACCTTGCCTTCGCTCTCGTAGCGGCGGACCTGCTCGTCGAAGGCGTAGATCAGCTGCTGTCCCGTCGTGGCGCCGGCGAAGTGGGTGCGCTTGTAGAGCGAGCCGCCGAAGAGGCGAAGGTCGCGCTGGCCCTCGAAGGTGCGGTTGAAGGGCACGCCCATCCTGTCGAGGAGGTCGATGATGCGCGGCGCCCAGTGCGCCATCTCGTAGACGGGCGGCTGGTGCGCGAGGAAGTCGCCGCCGTAGATCGACTCGTCGAAGTGCTCGTATTCGGAGTAGCCCTGCTGGCGCGCGATCTCGTTGCAGGCGTTGATGCCGCCCTGCGCGCAGACGGAGTGAGAGCGCTTGACTGGCACGATCGAGAAGAGGTCGACCGGCACGCCCGCCTCGGCGACGCGCACGGCCGCCGAAAGTCCTGCGAGTCCGCCGCCGACCACGATCACGCGACGCTTGGATGGGTTTGCCATGGGAGGGTCCTGCTTCGTTTCTGGTTCGAACGGTCTCGTTCTGCGTGGGCCTTCGGTTCGCGGCTCGGGAGCGTCGCGATGCGCGTCAGCCTGCGTCTCCCGCTGGAGCAAGCACAGCGACTTCCGCCTTCATGCGGTTCTCGATCTCCGCGGCCTTCGCTGGATCGAGGGTGGTGAAGCCGACGATCGCCGCAACGCCCGCGCCCGCGAGGCCGAGGCCGACCGCGGTGCACACGACGCCCCAGCGCTGCTGCGCCTGCTTGCTGATGGTCAGGCCCCAGGTGATCGCCGCAGTCCACAGGCCGTTCGCGAAGTGGAAGACGAGCGCGAGCACACAGACGAGGTAGAACGCCGCGTTGAAGTAGGGGAAGAGCCCGCCCTGGAGGTGAATTGCGGTCGTGCTGGCCGCGTTGTCAGGCTCGAACGTCGGCATGAGGCCGCCATAGGTCCAGCCCCAGCGCAGGCTCGAGATGTGCAGGAAGAGGAAGAGCACGCCGAGGTAGCCCGTGATGCGCTGGGCCGCGTAGCGCCAGTTGGCCTGGTAGCCGTAGCGATCCGTGTTCACGCGGCCGCTGCGCGCGAAGTAGATGCCGAGGATCGAGTGGTACGCGATCGGAAGCCATAGGACGAAGATCTCGATGAAGATCAGCGCCGGGAGGTTGTGGATGAAGTCGACTTCGTGCTGGAAGGTCGCGACGCCCCCCGCGTTGTCGCCGAGATGGCCGTACTTCCCGCTGTTGAAGACCTCTCCCCACATGATCGACGAGTTGGTCGTGAGGTGGGGGATCAGGAAGACGCCGATCGGAAAGACGCCCGTCAGCGAGTGGAGCCGCCGCAAGAGGTGATAGTGGCGCTCGAGGAAGGGGAGATCGGGCTTTGGTCGTGCGGTCTGCTCGGACACGGGTTCGGTCTCCAGCGTTTGTGGATCGCGAAGTATAGAAGATCGCGCCGAGGGCTATCGGCACGGGCAAAGGCATGTGAACAAAGTGCTGCGCACGCGGCAGCCTGTGCCGCGGCCGCGGGATGCGCTCCGATGCGTGGCGGAGCGCGTCAGTCGGGAATGATCAGCCCGCTCGGTCGCTGCGCGGGCGCATCGCCCGCGGGCGTGCGGCCGATCGAACCCACGACGCCTGGGCCTTCGCCCGTCGCGCCGCCGGCTGCGCCGGCCTGCTCGCGCTGCATCTGCGTCGCGACGAGTCGCGCGATCTGCACGAAGCGCGCTCGAAGGTGCGCGAGCACCTCGGTCAGCTCCGCAGACTCTTCGGGCGCGAGGTTCCCCTTCGTCTTCTCCTCGAGGACACCGAGAAGATCGATCGCGAACTGCGCACCCACCACATCGATGACCACGCGGCCCGTCTGCGGGTCGCCGTAGGCGCCGAGGCCCATCATGGCCTGGCTTGCAAGCGTGGCGACGAGCGTTCGGAAGTCGGCGGGGGGCAGTTCGCCGCCCGTCTCGCCGCCGGCTGCCGAGGCGCCGCGCGCGGCCTCCCGCTCGGCGAGGCGCTCCTTCTCCGCTTGCGCCTGAGCCTTCCAGTCGGAATCGATGTGCAGGCGAGGTCCGTCGCCACCAATGGATGCTTCGTCGGGCATGGCGCGAGAATAGCCGCGCAGCGCCCCGCCGTGGCCTCGTCACTGTAGGATTCCCTCATGATCCGCATCCGATCCTCCGCGATCCTCCTCGGCGCCATCGGATCGCTGACACATCTTCTTGCTGGATGCGGCATGTCCGAGCAGTCGCGCGCGACCAGCGTGTCGCTTGCGGACTTCGCCAAGCCTCGCGCGGGAATCCTCCCTGACGCCGTTGCGATGGATCCGAGGGTGCTCGACGGCTCGCGGGATCGCGAGGAGGCGATGGCTGCGGGTGACGACGAGGCCTCCGATGATGGTGCGCCGCTCGATCTGGCGGAGGATCCGCGGCCTGTGCGCCCCGCCCCCCAAGGTCCCGCACCCCGCCCAAGGCTCGACGAGTCGCGCGTCTGGCCCGTCGAGTCACTTGTCGGGCAGGTGAACGGGCGCCCGATCTACGCGGAGGAGTTCTTCGAACCGATCGCAGACCAGCTTCGCGTGATCGCCGCGGGTGCGGACCGCGCACAGGCGCGGCGCTCGCTCGAGACCTTCGTGGCGCAGTACTTCCAGCGCATCGTCGACAGCGAACTCGTCGTCGCGGAGGCGGAGTCGAAGCTCTCGCCGGAGCAGCAGGCGGGCCTCTTCGCGTGGCTGAAGTCGCTGCAGGAGGAGACGATCGCGCAGCGCGGTGGAATCCGCGCGGCCGCGGAGGCGAGCCTCGCGGAGGAGGAGGGCGGCTCGATCGAGGACTTCCTGCGCATCACGCGCGACACCCAGCTTGCGCGTCGGCTCCTGAACGAGCGCATCGAACCTCGTGCGATCGTGAGCTGGCGCGACGTCGAGCAGGAGTACGAGCGCCGCCGCGGCGAGTTCAATCCGAGGCCGCAGATACAGATCGGGCGCATCCGGCTTGGCGTCGGCCCGGACGCGGAAGCCATCGAGCGCGTCAAGGCCTGGGTGGCCGAGGGCAGAGACTTCTCATCGATCGCGGCGGAGCTGAAGGTCGCAGACGGCGGGGTGTGGAACACGTTCGAACTTCCTGAGAACGGGATTGCGGGCCTCGAGTTCTCCGATGCGATCAAGTCAAGGCTCGAGGGCCTCGCCGAGGGGGCCGTGAGCCGGCCGATCGAGTCGCGCGACTTTGTGTCGTGGTACGCCGTCCTCGATGTCTCGACGCCTTCGTCGCGCTCGATCTACGACCCGGAGGTGCAGCTCTCGATCGAGGACGAGCTGCGGGCCCGTCGGCGGATCATCGAACGCGAGCGCTACTACAAGAGCCTGCGCAGCAGATGGGTGACCGACGACATCCTGCGCATCGAGCGCAAGTTCGTCGACATCGCGCTGCAGCGCTACTGGCAGTGAGCGCCGCGACGCTGGAGATCGCGCTCGAAGAGCGCCGTCACCTGCCGCGACACCATGGCCGCGCGCGCCGTGCCCTCGACGCCGATCAGATCGACCCGGATCCGCCGCACGCCCGCGAGGTGCGGCGGATCTTCGCGCGCAGGACACCCCGAGCGTGCGCGCCGCACGCACTCCTCGAGGTCGCACAGGAGGCGCCAAAGCACCTCGCGCTTGCGGGCGTCGACCCGCTCGAGGGCATCCCACGGGCCTGACGCGCGCTTGACCTCGACGAGGAGGAGGAGCGCTCCGTCCGGGCTGATTGCCAGGAGATCCGCCTCGTCGCGCTGGTCGCGCGGGCTTCGCCAGTTCCGCGCCACGACCCGCAGCCCGAGCGCGCGGAGGAAGCGTTCGGCGGTCCGCTCGCCCGGATCACGGGAGATGCGCGGCAGCGCGAGGCGCGCGCGGTGAATGAGATACGCGAACGCGACCCCAAGCCCGTCGGAGCGGACGGTTCGACGAAGCGCGGCGAGCGCGGACCAGCGCGACGCGCCCTCCCGAGTGCGAAGCGGCACTTTCCCCTGCATGTTGCCTTCAAGCATGGCTTTCCCCATCGAACGACGCTGCGCGCCTCGGACGAGGAGTATGCCACGCGCGGACCGGTCACCCTCGGTTCACCGCACTTCTGCAGGACAGATTCCGCAGAAAACACCGCGGCCTTGGCGCAGAGCATCGGAGGCGCGAGTGATCCGCTCCCGAGGTCAGTTCTTGACGGGAATGTCGAGATCCGCGCTTGCGATCCACCGGTCGCCGAGCTTGATGCCGACGATCTTGCGGCCGACGGCGGGCGTGAACAGGGCGAAGAGATCGTCGACGCCGGCGCTCGCAAGGTTCGGATAGCTTCCGATCTTGAAGAACCTGCCTGCGCGATCGAGGTTGATGACGACGCGGCGGTCGCCGCCCTTCATGGCGTGGAGATATCCGATCGGGCGGTAGAGGTTGCCCGCGTCGTCGACAAGCGCGAGCTCAGCCTCGTCGCCCATCTCCTCGCGGATCTTCGAGCGGTCGTTCCAGAGATCGATGGAGTTGCGCGAGCCTCGCGAGATGTTCAGCCTCACGACGCGCGTGTTCGGAGGCGCCCAGATGCCGCGGACGACCACGTTCTTGTTGCCCTGGAAGCCGCCCGTCTCGTACTCGCCGAGCCCTGCGAAGAGGTAGTTCGTGTCCTTCACCTCCATGCCGCCAAGGTTGTTGAGATTCGCGTTGGCGGGCATGATCGAGTCGTTCAGCACGAGGTCGTCGATCGAGATCGCGGGCGTACCCGCAGGGACCTCGACCGAACCTGTACGACCACCACGCTGCATCGCGAGCGCATCCTCCTCGGAGGACTCCTGCGCGATCGCGGGGAAGTCGAGGCGGAGTCCCATCGCGTGCAGGAACTTCGGGGTGGTCGGGAAGTCGGCGGCGGAGTAGACCAAGGTCACGCCGATCGAGGTCGTCCCCGCAGGCGCCGTGATGTAGTTCGATGTGTCGTCGAAGCGGTAGAAGGTGCGGCCGCCGCCCGAGTTGGGCTGGGTCCACGCCAGCGGGAAGGCGACGGGCGTCACGCCGCCACGGCGCTCGCCGATGAGGCGCAGCTGGGAGGCCGAGATCGCGAAACCCTGTCCGAAATCGCTCGCGCCCGGTTCAAGGGTGAGGTCGACGATGTAGGCGCGTGGGAGTTGCGTGTTCCCAAGGGTGTACGGGCCGACGAGGATCGCCTTGTCAAGCTTGATCGCTCCAGGCTTCGCCACGGTGCGGGAGAGCCGGCCCGCCTTCACGAAGCTGTCGCGCATCAGCGCGAAGGACTGGTTGCCAAGCTGCGGTTGCATCGATGCGAGCGTCGGGGAGGTGAGCGTCGGCGTCATCGAGCCTTCGGAGAGCCACGAGAACGCGCCTGCCGTCATGTGATGGACGGGAATCCACATCGGGCTCGCCTTCAGATCGGGCTGCCCCTTCGCGCCGGAGGTTCGGATCGCGCCCTTGACGCCGAGGATCTCGATCGTCGAGTGCGTGTGGCCGACGCCGATGAGGGTGATGCCAACGGTGAGGGTCGCCGCTGCGAGGCCGACAGCGCCGCCCGCCCCGAGGTTGACCAGTTGCGGGAAGTTCAAGTTGTCGGGCGCAAGTTTGTCGGCCACGATGCGCAGCACGAAGAGGTAGACGGCAAACGGCAGGAGCAGCGCGACTCCCCAGGCGTAGGGCACAAGCCAGTCCTGCGAAAGACACAGCGAGGCGATCGGCTCCCAGGTCGCGAAGGCGAGGACGCCCGCCGCGAGCACGCAGACGAAGTGCAGGATCGAACTCAGAAGGCCCTGGTTGGCCCACCAGTAGGCGATCAGGAGGATGAACCCGATCACGAGAAGGTTGAAGACGGTTTCCATGGTCGATTCTCTGTCTCTGGGCTAGCGCGTTCGCGTCAAGAAGCGTTCGGAGGTCTCTCGGTGACGACGGCGGTGCGACTTCGGCACCGACGCCGCGGCCTTCAGCCCTTGGAGGGCGACTTTGCACCGGGAAGCGGCGGAGCGCCACCGGGAAGCGGCGGAGCGCCACCGGGAAGCGGCGGAGCGCCACCAGGAAGCGGCGGAGCGCCACCAGGAAGCGGCGGAGCGGCTGCCGGCCGCGCCGACGACGACGCCTGCTTCGGCGCGAAGACGCGCTGGACTTCCTCGAGGCTCGTCAGTCCTTCGCGCACCTTGAGGAGCGCAGCCTCCTGCAGTTGGATCATCTTGAGGTCGCGCACGGCGCGCGCGTAGGCGCTGCGGAAATCATTCTCCGCGAGATACTTCCGTCCCTCGGCATCGACCGTCATCACCTCGAAGATGCCGATCTGACCGAAGTAGGCCGTGCCTTGGCAGACGGGGCAGTCCTCGATTCGGTTCTTGACCTGGATCTTGCCGCTTGGGCGGAAGAGCTCCACCTGCTTGCCTGAGGGAATGCCGAGCTTCTTCGCCTGCTCGGGAGTCGGCGTGAAGGGCGACTTGCAGTTCGGGCAGAGCTGGCGGATCAGCCTCTGGTGGACGATCGCGGAGAGTCCGCGGGTGGCGAGCTTCGCATCGCCGACCGCCTGCATCCACGCAGCGACGGTCGAGGCCATGCTCTCCGCCGGGATCAGCACGTAGACAAGCGGTCGCTCGAGGCCCATGAGGGTCGCCGCCTTCGCGGCGCCCGGATCGGACACATCGGCCGCAAGCACCACGTCGGGGTCGCGGCGCAGGATCTTGGTGAGCGCGGTCGCGTAATCCTCGACGCCTGGCTCGGGCGCGAACGCCTTGTGCTCGACGCCCTCGACCCGATAGACGAGCTCGCGCTCAAGGGTCTTGATGTTGCTTGTGTAGGCGTCGTGCCGCGCAATGAGCGAGAATCCGAGCGTGGTGAGCCCTTGGCCCGGGGGCGTGCTGACCAGCACGATGCCGACGCGCTTCCCCGGATCCTCGAGGGCACGCAGCGCCTGGAGCTGGCTGGGCGCGAGGCCTAGGGTGTCGATCGCCTTTCCAAGCCGCGACTCGCGGTCGAAGTCGATGCGGATTGTCTGGCCGCCGGAACTCCCGATGGAGGTGACCGTGAGCGCACTCTGGCCGACCTCGCCCGCGACGGAGCAGGTTCCCGTCTGGCGGCGGCGGCGGTCGTTGACATCAAGGCCCGCGAGGCGCTTGACCATGTCGATGACCGCGTTGCCGACGTCCGGCGGAAGGGCGTCGCGCTTGGTGCGGATTCCGTCGACGAGCATCGATACGACCACGCCCGCCTGCGAGCTGACGAGGTCGACGCGGCTCGCCCGTGCGACCATGGGCTCGACCACGATCCGCTCGAGGGTCAGGTAGATGCCGAGCGACGGGTCCTCCTTCTGGGGGACGGGCTCCTTGCCTCCGCCGGCGCGCGTGAAGATCACGCTCGCAGCGCGATCCGCGGCCGCCTGACGCCGCGCGGCCATCTTCTTCGCAAGTTTGTCGCCTCCGAAGCGGAACTGCCGGCCTTCGGGGACGCGCGCATCGCGGAACTTCCAGTACGCGTACATCGTGCCGCCGAGGATCAGGATCGCGACTGGCCAGCCGATGAAGAAGATCGGTATGAGGAGCACCGCAACGAGCGCAAGGATCGCGGCGCCCATGTAGATGAAGTTCCACTGGAGCACGGGGAGCGTGTACATGCGCGCATCGGCCTCGAAGCGGGCCACGTAGCGCATGTAGACGACGAACGTCGCGACGAGGAGGAGGGGCTTGGCGATGCTCATCAGGATGGGAGCGTTGGCCAGCATCAGCGTCGCGGTGATGGTCGGGTCGTGCATGTCTGTTTCTCAGGGTGCTCCCCGAATCGGGGCGCACGGGTTCGTCACTGCTGCGTCTCTCCGTGGTGGCCGCGTCCCGTGGGGCGCGGCCTCTACCTTGCGCGCGCGGCACGCGGCCGCGGCCCCTGTTGGCCGACTCCTGTCAGCCGACTCCTGTCAGCCGACTCTTGTCAGCCGACTCTTGTCAGCCGACTCTTGTCAGCCGACTCCTGTCAGCCGACTCTTGTCAGCCGACTCTTGTCAGCCGACTCTTGTCAGCCGACTCTTGTCAGCCGATGCCCTTCAGGCGCATCTTGAGTTCCTCTGGCTTCGGCGTCGCCTCGAGCGCGACCCGCTGGTGGATCATGTTGTCCTCGACGAGCTTCACGAGCGAGCTGGTGAAGTCGACCATGCCCTCCTCGTGGCCCTGCTTGATGAGGTCGAGGAGCTCGCCCTCGCGGCCCTCGAGGATGTACTTCTGGACGGCGGGGGTGTTGAGCAGGATCTCGATCGCGGGGATGCGCGAGATGTGCGCGTGGAGCGTGGGGAGGAGCTTCTGGTAGATGACGGCACGCAGGTTGTACGCAAGAAGCTTGCGGATCTGGTCGCGCTCGTTCTCGGGGAAGAGGTCGTAGATGCGGCCGAAGGTCTGCCAGGCCGAGCTCGCGTGGATGGTTCCGAACACGAGGTGGCCCGTCTCTGCGGCGCGGATGGCGGCCTCGAAGGTCTCGTAGTCGCGCATTTCGCCGACGAGGACGACGTCCGGGTTCTCGCGGACGAGCGCGCGCAGGGCGTCGTTGAAGTTCGTGGCGTCGATCCCGATCTCGCGCTGGTTGATGGTCGCCTTGGCGTCGTTGAAGATGTACTCGATCGGGTCCTCGATCGTGATGATGTGGACCTTCTTGCGCTGGTTCACGTAGTCGAGCATCGACGCGATCGAGGTCGACTTCCCCGAGCCCGTGACGCCCGAGAAGAGGATGAGACCCTGGGCCGACATCGAGACGTCGCCGAGGATCGGCGGAAGATAGAGTTCCTCGAACCTCTTGATCTGGCTCGTGATGAGACGCGCCGCAAGCGAGGGGTTTCCACGCGCCATGAAGAGGTTCACGCGGAAGCGCCGCGTGGTCGCGCCTTCCTCGTCGCCTGCCTTCCGGTAGTCGTAGGCGAAGTCGATCGAGCCGTGGCGCGCGAAGTAGTCGAGTTGGTTCGGGTCGAGGATGTCCTTTGCGACCTGCATCATGAGGTCGGGGGTGCAGACATCGGTCTCGAGGTCCTTCAGCGTGCCGCGGTGGCGTACGCGCGGGCGCAGTCCGCTCTTCACGATCAGGTCGGAGCCTTCCACTCGAATGATCGCCTCGAGCCAGGAGATCCAGGCCTTCTTGCCTTCGCCCGCGGTGGTTCCGCGGTGGTTGATCGAGAGGGGAACGAGCAGTTCGTTGCGGACAGCGCCCATGGACGACCTCGGGGCCAGGCATTCCTGCAGCCGCGCGACGCCTGACCTGCGTGCGGCGGCTTCCGCGAACCGAGCGCGGAGCCCCATACGGTACCTGAAAACAACCTTGACGGGAACGGGCGGCGGGTTTTCGGACGGGGTATTGACGGCTCCCGTTCCCTGCCGCATGATCCTCCGATGGCAGACCAGAACGACTCGCAGGCGGCGTCGAAGATCGTGCTCGAGGGGATCACCTTCGACGATGTTCTCCTCATTCCCGCGCACAGCGCGGTCACCCCCGACCTCGCCGACACGGGCACTCGACTCACGCGCGGGATCGGGCTGCGCATTCCCCTCATCTCGGCACCGATGGACACGGTGACCGAATCGACGCTGGCGCGTGCGCTGGCGCAAGAGGGCGGGATCGGCATCATCCACAAGAACATGCCCGCCGACGTGCAGGCGCGCGAAGTGGCGAAGGTGAAGCGCTCCGAGCACGGCGTCGTGGTCGACCCGGTCACGCTCTCCCCGCTCGACACGCTGGCGCAGGCCGCGAAGCTGATGGGCGAGCAGGGGGTGTCGGGCTTCCCCGTCACATCCGATGGATCGCGCCGCGGCAAGGTCGTGGGCATTCTCACGCGGCGCGACATGAAGTTCCTCGAGGGGAAGGATCTCGCTGCGATTCCCGTGCACGAGGTCATGACGCGCGAGAAGCTCGTGAGCGCGGCGCCCGATGTCTCCGTCGAGGAGGCCGAGCGCCTGATGAGCCGCGCGCGCGTCGAGAAACTGCTGCTTGTCGATGCGGAGGGGAGCCTGCGCGGACTCGTGACGATGCGCGATGTCGAGAATGTGCGCAAGCATCCGCGCGCCTGCCGCGATGCGCGCGGCCGCCTGCGCGTGGGCGCGGCCGTCGGCATCCGTCAGTACGAGCGCGTGGAGAAGCTGCTCGCCGCCGAGGTCGATGTCCTCGTGATCGACACGGCGCATGGACACAGCGAGAACGTGCTCGACACCGTGCGCGAGGTGAAGAAGCGCTTCAACATCGAGGTGATCGCTGGCAACGTCGGCACGGCCGATGGCGCGAAGGCGCTCATCGACGCGGGCGCGGACGCGGTCAAGGTCGGAATCGGCCCAGGCTCGATCTGCACCACGCGCGTCGTGACGGGCGTCGGCATGCCGCAGGTGACGGCGATTATGGAGGCCGTGCGCGCCGCCGAGAAGGCGGGCGTCCCCGTCATTGCCGACGGCGGCATCCGCCAGTCGGGCGACATCGCCAAGGCGATCGGTGCGGGCGCTTCGAGCGTGATGCTCGGTTCGCTCCTCGCTGGCCTCGACGAGAGCCCAGGCGAGGTCGTGCTCGCGCGCGGGCGCCGCTACAAGACCTACCGCGGCATGGGAAGCGAAGGCGCGATGAGCGCGGGCTCGGGCGACCGCTACGGTCAGGGCAACATCAAGGACACGCGCAAGTTCGTCCCCGAGGGCGTCGAGGGCATGGTGCCGTATCGCGGCGCGCTCGCAGACTTCATCTATCAGATGGTCGGCGGCCTTCGCTCGGCGATGGGCTACTGCGGCTGTGCGACGATCGACGAGTTCCGCACGCGCTCGCGGTTCGTGCGCGTCTCGGGCGCGACGATCATCGAGAACCACCCGCACGGCATCCAGATTACGAAGGAAGCGCCGAACTACACGGTCGCGGTGCGCTCGGAGTGATGCGCTGCCGGAGCCGTTGCCGTTGTCGCGGTGAGCGTCAGAGCTCTGATCGTGGCCGCACCGTCGTCGCGCCTCGTGCGTGAGCGGCGTTTCCGTTGCGGACGGGAGTTGCGATCGGGAATGCCGGTGACAGGAATCGAACCTGCAAGCCTTTAGGGGGCGGCGGATTTTGAATCCGCTGCGTCTGCCAGTTCCGCCACACCGGCCGGTGTTCCGCGGCGGGCCATGCTTTGGGGGCTGCGCGCTGCGATGGAAGAAGAGAGAAGTCTATCGACTGTGCCGCGGCGGCTCTGCGAAACGATTTTGGCGGAATTTTGTCGCAAGGCCTTGGCAGCAGTGCAGGCACATGTATACTAACAAAAACCGAACAAGAGTCGGTGACGACAAGGCTGTGCCTGGAATCCGCTGGCGACGGGGTGCCAGTTGGATTCTGAGTCGGCCTCAATCTGGTGCGCGAATGGGCGAGATGAGGGCTTCGGCCTGAGTTGAGCCATGAATTTGTCCAGGCTCGTGGCTTGGGCTCGTGGCTGGGCTTGTGGCTGGGCTTGTGGCTTGGGCTCGTGGCTTGGGCTCGTGGCTTGGGCTCGTGGCTTGGGCTGTTCGCGCCGCCCGAACTCCACTTCTCGCATGTCCGCCTGTTCACGCCAAGGCGCGCATTTGCGCGCGTGTGTGGCGCCGTGATGCGTCATGTGAAGCAGGCAAGTGTGGTGAAGAGTCGCCGCTGCATGCATGGCATGCGGAGAGGATGTCCATGAGAACAAGTATCGAAGCGCATATTCGAACGTCCGTGACCGCGGCGCCGCAGCGGCGTGCTGGTCGCAGGGCGACTCGCGATGCAGCCTCCGTCGTGCGCGATGTTCGTGCGCAGTTCGCGGCGTTGGATGCGATAGACGCCCAGCCGCTGCATGGAGGCACGCCGCTGCATGGAGGCACGCCGCTTGGCGCTGCGGCCATGCAGCCTTCCTGTGCCGTGATTCCATGCATCGACGAGATGGATCATGTGCCGATTGGGTCCATGGGCGATGGCCCCGTACTCCATGCTCGACTGGAACCTCAACAGTGCGGAGGCCGAGGCTCCGTGCATGCATGCGGCGGAGTGAATCTCTCCGGCGTCGATGCGGCGCTCGGAGGCGGGCTTGCGATAGGCGGCGTGCATGAGATCGAGGGGCTGGTTCCTGATGACGAGCCAGGCGGCCTTCATGGCGGCAGATCTGATGCGATCCTCGATCGCGCTGGGTGTTCAATCGCATGTTCCAGCCCACGGTCCGATTCGAGTTTCAGATGGATCGTTCCGTTTGGATGCATCCTGCACGTCGTTCATCGAGCGCGACTGCACCCGCGGCTTTCGGGCCGCGCCATCGCCTGGATCGGGAGCAGGGTGTGCCCATCGCCCGCTGCGCTCTCATCGCAATGGATCGAGTCCGCTCGTATCCATGTGGACGACTCGCTGCTCACGAGCTCCATTTTTGTTCCGGACTTCACGCTTCCTCGGAGAGGTCGGCATGGTGGCGGTCGTGGCTCGAGCAGGGCGCCATGCAGGGAGACGCCAGCCGATGTCTCGCAGATCGCAAGCGCCCGCGTGTGGTGCGCGGAGCAGGCGATACGGCTTGGGGCGGCGGGCATCGTCGTGCTCGATGGAGCAGGTCTTGATCATGTCATGTGGAGAAGGCTGCAGTTGGCGGCAGCATCCACCATGCGCAGTGAGGAGCAGGTCGACGATGGGATGGGTGCGCGCTGGCAGCACGATTCGCCGTGCAGTGGAGGCGATCCGTGTGCGCCGACGCCCGGCGGCGCACTGGTTCTGGTGGTGACGTCGCCATCGGTTGGCTGGAGCGCGGACGGGCGGGATGGCGAGCGGTCTGCCCAAAGGCCTCGGCGGTTCCATGGCGCCAGCACCATCTGGAGGGTGTACGCATGCATGACGGAGGATGGCCCGCCCGCGAGGAGCGAGGCTTCGGGTTGGTCCTGCACTCGAGAACGGGAAGCGCGTGGATGGGAAGCGCGTGGATGGGAAGCATGCGGATGGCGGATTCTCGAGTGGCGGATGAAGCTCGTCCATGCACGGTCGAAGTCGGTGTTGGGAGCGTCCGACGGGGCGCTTGTGGGTGAACACACGCGCGGCAGCACGGTCAGAGGATCGGTTCCTTTGGTTGGTCTGCATGCAGGAATGGCGGATGGCCGCATGGAGGTCACCGTCTTGCAGCCATTCGGTCTTCTTGAGCCTCCGCCTGCGCTGTCCGATGCAACGGCACTTCCTCGGCAGAGCCGCGATGCCCATGGCGCCGCGATTGGGCACGATCAATTCGATCCAATGGAGGCGTGCTGGGCAGAGAGGGCGAGGAGTGCATGACGCGGCCACTTCACATGGGCGGATCTTTCGCCGGCACGCCATCGGAGCCAGCCGCTTCCTGCGAGCAGGCGTTCGCGCAGAGGCGCTTTCTCGCCGTTCACTTCACGCACTGGAGACTAGATGCAAGCCGATCGATGCTGCGTCGTGCGCTGCTGCGGATGACGGGTGGCTCGGCTCGTGCGGGGGGTGACGGCGCGCATGACGCGACATCCGCCGCTTACGAACTGCTCTGCGCCCCTTTCCTGCTGATCGAAGGGAGTCGGGGCCGTGATCAGACTCATGACCAAGCTCATGACCAAGCTCATGACCAAGCTCATGATCAAGCTCATGATCACGTTCAAGATCGTATCGTTGCAGCGTGCGTGCAGTGCATGAGTTGCGGGGTCCGCGAGGGAATCACGCCAGCGCAGGCCGAGGCGATCTGCCCGCCATTCCAGCCATCTCCCTCAATGCGCGAGTGTCTCAAGGCGCTCTGCTCAGATCATGATTCGGTTCATGATTCGGTTCATGATTCGGTTCATGGCTCGATCGCAGTTTCAAACTCGGGGCTTTGGTGGAGCCGATGCGTGTCTTGGGGAGGGTGCGCGCTTGTCATGCGCGCGGATCGGGCGCGGGAGTCCCGATTGTTCGTCAGGCTCGCGCATTGTCTCGAACGCTGGATCCCCAGGGTCGCGTTCATCGGTCCATCGGGCGATGCGGGTGATCCTTCGCGCCTTGAAGCGCGCGCCACTCAAGACAAGTTCAGCGCAGGTGCGGGCATCGGCTGCGCGATGCTCGACGGTCCGTCTCCGCAGGGAGCATGCCTCGTCGGCGACCTCACGGGGTGCCAGAGACTTTTTCGCAAGGACCATGGCACCGAGCAGGCGCTTATGCGCCGAATCGCATCGTCGTTTCGCATGAAGGGGTTCCATGTCCGCGTGGCGACGGCCTCGACGATCGGGGCGTCGGTTGCGGCCGCACTGCATGGGGGCCATCGGTCGCGGGGCGTGGAAGGAGTTGCGCGCGATGATGTTCGCGCTGTTCCCGCGGGCCGCGAGGAAGAGCATCTGGACTCTCTGCCAGTTGCGGCGCTGCGAGTTCCCGCGGCAGCGATCGATGCCCTCGACTCCGTGGGCGTGCGCACCGTCGGCCAGTTGCTGCAGCTTCGCAGGGAGGGAGTCGCGGCTCGCCTCGGCGGCAATCTGGTCAGCATCGGGCCTGGGCGGCGGCAGGGCGTTTCGCGCGGCGGTCGCCGCCATGTGGCTTCGCCGGCACGCTGGGAGCACGAGGCGGGGCTCTTCCACGCGGGCGAATCGTCGTCGCAGGAACCGATGCCTTCGAGCCAAGGGCGGGGCTCGCGTCGCACGCAGCGAGCGGATGCATCCGTTCTCGCTCCCGATGTGCTGCTCAGGCTCGATCAGGCGCTCGGTCGGGCACCAGAGGAACTCGTGCCGCTGCGATCGTGTGATGAAGTCGTCCTGCGAAGGGAGTTCGATGGCCCCGTCGCTCGGCTTGAAGCGATCTTGGTTGCGTGCGGCGAACTCGTCGATCGGTTGGCCCGCCATCTGCGCGCGAGGGGAGAAGCGCTTCGTTCCGCACGGTGGGTGTTCCGACATGCGCCTCTGCCAGCGGATCTTTCGACCGATGTGCAGCAGATGCATCGGTCGATAGAGGCGACGTCACGCTCAAGGGCGGCCGCAGGCCTGGAGTCCACCGTCATGCTCTCGCTCGTCAGTCCGAGTGCACGGCGCACCGTGCTCTGGAGGCTGCTGCACCCGCGCGTCGAGCGTCTTGCGCTGGATCATGGCGTGGAGGCGATTCGTTGTCATCTCGAGGACGCAGTGCGCCTGCGAAGTAGTCAACGGCATTTGCTGGCGCGCGTGCAGTCATCGCGAGAGGGGCCGAAGCAGCGTCTGCCCGCCACCCATGCGCGACGGCAAGCGAAGGCCGCGGCATGCACCATGCCGACTGTCGGAGTCGAGTCCGATCTTCCCGCAGGCTGGGTCGAGGTCGGTTCTTCCAGCGAGACGCGGATCGCGCCCGAGGACACAGGCATCATGCGTGGCGAGACGCGGCAGTGGATCGACCTTCTTGCCGCGCGGGGCGTGAGCGTTTCCATCGGGCGCCAGGCGTGGCGCGACACGCCGCACGGCATGGAGGGACGCCGCGTCGGAAATCCCCGAGCGTGCGCATCGCGCGTGCGTCTCTCCGTCGAGCGCCCGTCGGTCGAGTTCGATCCGCCCGAGCCTGCGTACCTCCGTGGGGGATCAACCAGCATCGATTTGGCGCACTGCATCGCCAAGCGGACGGCGTGGCACGCACCGTACGGGGTGGCCACGGATTCCGCTGATCTCAGAGAGCCAGCTGCATCCGTGGATTGGAGGGGTCGGACATGGCGGTTGCACGTGCTTGATGGATGGGAGCGGATCGCTTCGCCATGGTGGAGCCATGTGGAGGCCTGCGCAGGCCCCCGTGCGGAAGCGGGGCGCCTCTATGCACGACTGCGCATCGCTGGTGGACTTTGGGCCTTCGTGCGCTGGCCTGAGACACTCAGGTGCCGCGGCGCTGTAGGTGGGCCAGCTTCGCATGCGATGGATCAGTCGGCCGAGCAGTCGTGGTTCATTTCGTCGTCCCTTCGTTCGTCGTGCTTCAACTCCCCATGCCTGAACTCCCCATGCCTGAACGCCCCATGCCTGAACTCCTTATGCCTGAAATCCTTATGGATCGTTCGGAGTGCAGAAGCGATGCGCCGCGGAGTCGAGCTCGAAGTGCTTGGTGTTTGGGGGTAGAGACACGGTTCGGTGCAGTCGAGGGTGAAGAGACTCCGCAAGAGGATCAGCATGAGAAGCCGCATGAGAAGCCCTGACTCGCAGATGTCGTCTGAAAGGTCGCTTGGAGAAGGAGCGCACGAATATGCCTGAAGAGCCGCCACCCAAGTACAAGGAGCATCCGATGCGGGCGGTGGAGTTCGGGCAAGCCGTCGAGAAGGGAAACGATGCGGTCAATGGTGCGGATGATCCTTCGCCGCGGTCCTCGGAAGGGCCTGCATTTTCCACTGGGGCCTCTGCGCGTCGCCCCGCGGCTCTTCCGCGATGGGGCGAGCTTGCCGTGACGAGCAACCACACCTTCCTCGGCGGTGCGAGCCACCCCGAGGAGTTAGTTGAGGCTGCGATACGCCTTGGGCACGCTGGAATCGCGCTCACCGACCTTGAGAGCGTCGGTGGCGCAGTCCGCGCACACGTGGCGGCGCGCGATGCTGCCAGATCTGTTTTCCAGCGCGCAGAGACGTCGGCGGTCGATGGATTCCGCCTGGCCCACGGCGCGCGCGTTCGTCTGGCGATCGACGACGAGAGCGAGCCCGCGCCTCCGCTTGAGATGCTGCTCTACGCGAGCGATCGGGCGTCATGGGCGGCGCTCTGTCAGCTGCTCACGCGCGCGCGAACCGCTCGCAGCGTCGGTCTGGCTGAATGGGCGGGAAGCTCCACGCGCGCTGTCGAGAAGGACGTGTCGCAGCCTCCCGGCGGAGTGCGATCGCGGCAAGACGGCACGCAGCGAAGCAAGACGCAGCGAAACAGGATGCAGCGCATGGCCTGCCTTCGGCTGCACGATCTTGTCGAGCTGCTGGCGGGCGAGTCCCCTGGGCATTGCCGGCATGCGGCTTCAGGCGACGGGCTCCTCGGCGTTCTCCTTCCACCGCGCATCCCATCTCAGCGCTTTCTTGAGGCGAGCGCCGGCCTGGCACGCTTCATGCCCAGTCGGCTGGCCGTCGGACTGATGCGCGTCGATGACCCAGGAGGCGTGGCCCATGCAGAGCGTGCTGAGGCGCTGGCTGAGGCGCTGCGTCTGCCAGCCGCCGCCGTCAACGACATTCGCATGCATGATCCTTCGCGGCGTCCGCTGCTCGATGTCCTTGCGTGCATCCGCGCTGGAACGGACATCGATCGCGCCGCGCACCTGCTGTCATGGAACGCGGAGCGCAGGCTGCGGACACCCGAAGAGGTCTTTCGCCGCTACGGCGACAGGCCGGACGCCCTTGAGACGGCGTGGCGTTTCCTCGAGCGGGCGTCTGCATTTTCCTTGGATGAACTGCGCTATGGCTATCCGCGCGAGATCGTCCCAGAGGGGCGCACTGCGCAGGAGCATCTGCGGGCGCTCGTCTCGATCGGTGCGCAGGAACGCTATCCCCGTGGAGTTCCGCCCAAGGTGACACGCCAGATCGAGCACGAGCTCGCCATCATCGCGGACCTCGGCTATGAACCGTACTTTCTCACCGTCCAGGACATCGTCGCCTTCGCGCGGTCGCGCGGCATCCTCTGCCAAGGCCGCGGCGCCGCGGCCAACAGCGCCGTCTGCTATGCGCTCGGCGTGACGGCGGTCGACCCTGACCGCATCGATGTCCTCTTCGAACGCTTCGTGAGCCGCGAACGCAACGAGCCGCCCGACATCGACATCGACTTCGAGCATGAGCGCCGCGAGGAGGTCATCCAGTACATCTACGGGAAGTACGGACGCGACCGCGCTGCGCTGGTCTGCGAGGTCGTCAGCTATCGCAGCAGAAGCGCGATCCGCGATGTCGGCAAGGCGCTGGGCCTTCCGCCCGACGCCGTCGATCGCCTGGCACGCAGCGTCGACCGCTGGGCTGGCGGGGGGCTTGGCCAGAGGGACGATGTCGAAGCTGCGGGAGACGCCCGTGCCCGTCTTCAGGCAGCGGGACTCGACCCGGAGGCCCCGAGGGTGCGCATGCTTGCGCATCTGTCCGAGGAGATCCTTGGATTCCCCCGCAACAGGTCGCAGCATGTCGGCGGCTTCGTCATCTCGGAAGCGCCTCTCTGCGAGACGGTCCCCATAGAGCATGCGGCCATGGACGGGCGCACCGTGATCGAGTGGGATAAGGACGACATCGATGCACTCGGCATGCTCAAGATCGACATCCTCGCGCTCGGCATGCTCACGGCGCTTCGGAGGTCGATCGATCTCGTGAACGGCGACCGTTCCGCGCTTGCCGCCGGCGCATCGGCGCAGCCTGCACACGATGCGCCCCGGATCCGCGCCGATCTTGCCGAAGGTTGGCCGTCGGCAACGGACTCGATTTTCCCCGCCCAAGGCAGCGCAGCCACGGCGCACGAGACGGAACCCCTGCGCTTTCACGCCATCCCTGCGGAGGATCCATCGACCTACGGCATGATCTGCCGCGCGGATACGGTGGGAGTCTTTCAGATCGAGTCGCGGGCGCAGATGTCGATGCTGCCGCGGCTCAGGCCATGCTGTTTCTACGACCTCGTGATCGAGGTGGCGATCGTGCGGCCAGGGCCGATCCAAGGAGACATGGTGCATCCCTATCTGCGTCGCAGAAGCGGCCGGGAGAAGCCTGTCTACCCCGACGACGCCGTGCGTGGCGTCCTTGGGCGGACACTCGGGGTGCCGCTCTTCCAGGAGCAGGCGATGGCGCTCGCCGTGGTCGCCGCAGGTTTCACGCCAGGGCAGGCGGACGAACTGCGCCGCGCCATCGCGGCGTGGAAGCGCAGCGGCAACCAGATCGCCAGGTTCCGCATGGCGCTCGAGGAGGGCATGGTGGCGCGGGGCTACAGCGAGGCGTTCGCGCGGCAGGTCTTCGAGCAGATCAAGGGTTTCTCGGGCTACGGATTCCCTGAGTCGCATGCCGCGAGCTTCGCGCTGCTGGTCTATGCCAGTGCGTGGATCAAGCGTCACCATCCTGCTGCATTCGTCGCAGCGCTCCTCAACAGCCAGCCGATGGGCTTCTACGCGCCCTCGCAGCTTGTCCGCGACGCGCAGGACCATGGTGTCGCCGTCCGCGCGATCGACATCCACTGCTCGCTCTGGGACACCACCTTGGAGCGTGGGGCAGATCCAGTCTCCTTTCTTGCAGGCGGAGGCCATCTCAGCGGGGCGGGAACGCACGACCCCCTGTGTGCGCCCCGCCTGCAGCCACTTGTGCGGGTCCGTGCGGGCGATGGCCGGCCCGAGATCGAGCAGCTTGCCTCCGTCGGTGGTGCGGTCCGCTGGCGAACGCTCGAGGCGCCGCAGCTTTCCTGTACGGATCCTGGCGTCGTCGCGGGGCGGCCTGCGGAGCCTCTCTGCGCGCCCGCGGAGGCCTCATGTGCGTCGTTCGTCGCGAGGAGCGACGTTGGCGGGCAATCGGGGCAGGGCGTAGCCACGCACAGGCGCTTCCTCGTACCCTCGCAGGCCGCCGTTCGCCTTGGCCTGCATATGGTGCGCGGGCTTTGCGCAGGCGAAGCATCGCGTCTGATCGAGGCAGTGAGGAGACATGGGCCGTTCCAACGGCTCTCCGATCTCTCCGAAGCGTCCGGCGTGGGCGCAGCAACGCTGCGCAGGCTGGCGGCGGCAGATGCCTTTCGCTCGATGGGGCTCGACCGTCAGCAGGCGTCGTGGCAGATCCTCGCGCTGCGGGACCGCGCCCGACCGCTCTGGTCGTTTGGTCTCAGGCCTGACGACGGCAGCGATGCCGTGCTGCAAGCGGCAGTCTCGGCTTCGGCCCTAGGCGAGGCAGCCTCGCTGCCACCATCCGTGCGGGTCCAGCCTTCGCGATGGGACGACGGCCCAGAGCCCGCGCTGCCCGTGGAGCCGGAGCTCATGGAGATCGCGACGGACCTCGCGCAGACAGGGGTTTCGCTTCGTCGTCACCCCGTACACTGCATCAGGCACAGCCTGCAGCGGCTCGGTGCAGTGCCATGCTCCTGGCTTCGACACCCCGACAGGACGCCCGCTGGCCGCCGCCTGACCGTTGGAGGCATCGTTCTTCTGCGGCAGAGTCCGTCGACGGCGAAGGGCATCGTCTTCATGACCATCGAGGACGAGTCAGGCTCGGCCAACCTGATCTTTCGCCCCAAGACCTACGCGCGACTGCGGGCGGAGGTCCGCGACGCATCGCTGCTTGTCGTGCGTGGAACGGTCGAGCGGCGTGACGGCGTGGTGCATCTTCTCGTGCAGGGAGCTCGCAACCTCACCGCGCGACTGAAGGAGGGACTGCGCCCGCCGTGACGAGGCGAACAGCCCCCGCGGTGCTCGCTCGCTGCTACCTTCCCCGCATGAACTCAACCGCAGAGCGCCGACGACGCCACGAGTTGCGCCACACCCTTGATGCGACGCAGCCGACCGATGCCCCGCGTCAGAAGACGGTCGCGGTGCTCGCCATGATCGCCGTAGGAGCGACGCTTGTCGTCGCGATGGCTTCGATCTCCTGCGGCAGCATTCGTGGAACGGATAGACGCCTTCTCGAGCAGAACCCCGCGCCGACGGAACTCGCCGAAGACGCGGCGCTTCGCTGAGGCGGTGGAGCCCTGTTCAATCCCCGCGCTACGGCGCTGCAGCACGCGGCTCCTCCTCCTCGAGCTCTGCACGCAGGATGCCTTCGCGCGTCTCCGTCAGGTTGCGCATGCGGCGCAGCGCAGGGAACGATACCGCGACGATCGCGGCCACGGCCAGCGTGCCGATCCCTCCGCTCACCGCGCTGACGACGGGACCGAACCACGATGCCACGAGTCCCGATTCGTAGGCGCCGATCTCGTTCGAGCACTCGATGAAAACGCTGTTGACGGCCGTCGTCCGTCCACGGAGCTCGTCGGGAGTGCGCGTCTGGACGAGGATGTGGCGAATGACGACCGAGATGTTGTCCGCAGCGCCACCGACTCCAAGCGCGACCAGCGACAGCCAGAACGAGGTGCTGAGCCCGAAGACGACGATCGACACGCCGAACACGGCGACGCTCAGGAGAAGCGCGCGCCCCGCGTGCCGGAAGTTCGGCTTGGCGGCGAGCCAGATCGCCATGCCGAAGGCGCCGAGATAGGGCGCCGCGCGCAGCGCTCCGAGCCCCACGGGGCCGCAGTGAAGGATCTCCTTCGCGTAGATCGGAAGAAGCGCAGTCGCGCCTCCGAAGAGGACCGCCAGCATGTCGAGCGTGAGCGCCCCGAGGATCGTCTTCTCGCGCCAGATGTGCTGCGCCCCTTGGAACATGTCCGCAAGCCGAGGAGGAGGCGCCGTGCGCACCACGGGCCGCGGATTCAGGAAGAGCGTCACCACGCCTGCGGCGGCGCACAGCGCTGCGGTGATCGCGTAGACCACCCACGCGTGCCCCGAGGCCGCGATGGCCGCGCCTGCCAGAAGCGGCCCCGCGACGGCCGCGAACTGGAAGAACCCAGACTGCCACGCCACGGCGTTCTCGAAGCGCTCGCGTGGCAGAAGCGAGGGCAGCAGCGCACCTCGCGACGGAGCGTTGAAGCTGCGCACGCAGCCAGACCCGACGAGAAGCACGAAGTAGACCCAGATCGGGGTCTCGAGATGACTCGCAAGCGCGAGCGAGAGCGCCACCCCGGCGAACGCGATCTGCGTGGCGGAGAGGATCTTCCGCCGATCTCCGCCGTCGACGATCGTCCCAGCGGGAAGCGTGAGGAGGATCACGGGCAGCGCGCGCGCCAGGCCGAGCAGCCCGAGGTCGTAGGGGTCGCCTGTCCGTTCGTAGACCTCCCAGCCGATCGCGGTGGACAGCATCTGGAGACCCATGCTCGACGCGAGAAACGCAGCCGCGTACAGCCGATAGTTCGGCTCGCGCATCGCCGCGAACGCATCATGCACCGCGGGAGGGGAGGCCTCCCCGTCCGATGGTTCCGCAGACCCACTTGGTCGCGCGTCAGGCTTCGGATCGGGTGTCGGTTCAGCCACGGGTGACGGGTACTATCTGCGCCATGACGCTTCCGCGCAATTCAAGGCTCGATCGGGCGCCACAACCATCGCCGCAGGCAATCGTGCGGTCCACGGTGTTCGCATTGCGTCGCCCCGTGTTCCTGCTTGCCCTCGCCCTTGTGGCGCTGCCCCTCGGCGCGTGCCAGAACCGCAAGGTCAAGGTCGAGATCGCCGCGTCGGGCGAGGGCGCTGTCCGCACCTTCGCCACCAACGAAACGAGCGCCCGCGCCCTCGCCGCCGCCGCAGAGGCCTACGGTGGGGGCGGCGAGCGCGATGCGGAGCTCGGTCGCCGCTTCAGCGGCATCTTCGCGGAGAGCGCCATGCCTTCCGAGATCGGAAACAGGGGCGCGATCGGAAGGCTCGACTCGAGCCTCGGCTCGGCGCGCGCCTACTACGAGCAGTTCGCAGAGCCGCGCGAGGAGTGGACCGCCATGCGCGAACGCGTCGAGGGCGGCATCCTCTGGATGCAGATCTTCGGCCGCTTCATCGAGCTGCGGAAGCTGAAGACGGACGAGGAGCGCGCGCAGTTCTCGAGGTGGTGGAACGGCGAGGCGACGCCGCTCGTCGCGGACGCCTACCTGATGTACTCGGGCATGCAGGCGGTGGCGCAGTCCCAGCGGATCGGTGCCCGCCTGCGCGGCCGCGACGACGATGGACCGCGCACCGAGGACGAAACCTTCCGCATCTCCGTCTTCCAGCCGCTTGCCATCCTGCTCGCGGAGCGCGGCTGGCTCGAGCCCGCCGAACTCGCCGCCATTCAGATGACCGGCATCAAGGGAGGCGCGTCTGCCCGCGAGCGCGAGTGGCTGGTCGAGAAGATCATCACCCCCGCGGTCACGCGCATCGTCGCCCGCTTCGACCCTTCGCGGAAGGACATGAAACTCAAGGACTTCGCGCCGCTCGGCCTCGAGTTCCTGCTCTGGGTCAAGGTCTCGCGCGAGTACCGCGACATCATCCTCGCGTCACCCGCGATCCCCGAGGCGACGAAGGAAGAGGTGCGCAAGGGCGCGTGGGACTTCGAGCTCCCTCCGCCGTTTGGCTTCCGCCTGCTCGAACGGCCGAAGACGACCGATGCGGAGGTCGTCCTCGACACGGGCGCGGAGCCATTCTTCACGAACGGCGTCTGGAACGCGGCGGCGCGCCGCGTCGAGTTCAAGGGGGCGTTCTACGAGAGCAAGTATCGGTACGCGCCGTACACCGCGCCCTATTACGCGTTCTGGACGCTGCCCTCGCAGCGCCAGGAGTCGCTCTTCGGCGGCATCATCCTCGAAGGGGAAGCGCTCGCGCAGTACTGCTCGTGGGAGAACGCGCTCACGGAAGAGACGCGCACGAAGTGGCTTGCTGCGCTCGACGCCCTGGCAGCGACGAAGGACGCGACCCCCGCGCTCGAACTCGTGCTCGCGATGGCGAAGGACCATCCCGCGCCCTTGCCGCTCGCACGCTGGCTGTCGGTTCAGGCGGGGCGCGAGATCGCCGAGCCGTTCCTCACGCCTGAAGAGCGGAAGGCTCGAGGATCGGGCAAGTCGACCGGCGTGGCCGCTGCGCGCGACGCGGCCTGAGGCCGCGTCGCCTGTCCTTTGTCATCCGCCTCAGAACCCGACCGTCGAGCGCGCGCCCTGCTTCACGACCTGCGCCTCGCCCTCCCAAACGGCCCGCCCCGTGGTCGTGTTGGTGAGGCTCATCTGCAGGACATACGCGATCTGCCGGGTGCTCCCCGATCGCGCGCGGTCCTCGAGCAGCTTCGCCGTGAGCGTGGCGTCAGGCACGTTCTGCATGTTGATCTGATTGTCGCGGCCCGACTGGAAGTCCTTGAGCGCCTGCGCATCCTTCGCGATCGGATCCTCCGCGCGGCCGCCTGGGCCTGACGTCATGATCACCTCGGCGCGCCCGGTCTGCAGGAGCGCGATGCGGATCTTCTTCATGATGGCGTCCGTGTCGAACTGCTGCGTGGTCGTGTTGATGACGGGATTGAGCAGGATTCCCGCAGGCTGGTTCGGAAGCCGCGAGAGGGCTCCCGAGTTGACCATCGACGCCACGACCTGGTCGGCAAGCAGGTTCCAGTCCTGGATGTTCATGCGGTCGACGCTGACGATGAGGTCGTTTCCCTTCGGATCGACATAGGCCGCCTTCTGGCAGCCTGCGAGGCCGAGCGACAGCGCGAATGGAACGGTGGCGGCAAAGAGAAGCGTGCTGCGAAGCGACGTGGTCATGGAGGGTCTCGGTGTGTGCGCGGGCATCGGTTCGGCCCATGCTGGAAGGGTGGGGGTGTCAGGAAAATCAGTATTGTGCGTCAAGGAAGGTGAGCCGCCACTCGACTGCTGCGGGGCTGGGAGCGACCGAGGTCAGCGTGATCGTCTCCTTCGGCTTGATGGTGACGCTTGTCATCGAACTCGTCGCGCTTGCGACGGGCATGCCGCCCGCGTCGGTCCAATCGAAGCGGTAGCTGAAGCGCTGGGTCGTCAACTGGTCGCTGTAGACATCGACCGCCACGCGCTTCATGTCGCCGTTCACGGTGCCCTCGCGGACCCCCACGATATTCGCCTTGTACTTGAGCCAGCCGTTGGTCACGATCTGCTTGTAGGGCACGCTCCCGTCGGCGCCCGCAGGGCCAGTCGGGCGGGTGGTGTTCGCTGTGTTGCAGCCGCAGAGGACGAAGGCTGCGAGTCCAACTGCTGCGAGCGAGCGGGCTGCCCGAAGGGCGGAGGAGTTGGAAGCCGTGGTCTGCGTCGGTTTGTCCATCGTGTGTCTCTCCATCTTCGTTCTCTCTTCTCTCGCGTAGGACATCAGGGGCTGGAGCGGGTCGCGACGGCACTCTGGGCGGTCGGGAAACGCATGGTACGCACCGCGGGCACCGCGCCCACGGACGGCGCGCGTACATGGACGATGGTCGCCCCGTTCGATTCCACGGAAATCGGACCGATCCGCTGCCCGCCCTCGAGTTCGATCTCGACCATGCCGTCCGCAGGCGCGGGAAGCCGCGCGTAGAGAACGCGCTTGGGGAGCGTAAGCCAGATGCGGAGATCAGCGCTGTTGGTGCCCACCTGATAGAGCGCGCCCGCGATGGCCACCACCCAGGCCGCGTCGGGGTTCTGCTCGTAGACGGCCTGCTGGGCGAGATAGGTCGCGATCGCCTTCGTCGCGCTCGAGACGATGGTCAGCGTCACGATCGCGGGAAGCCTCCGGTTGAACTCGTCGCCGACGACGCGGTCCATGTCGGTGAGGACGCGCGAGCCGTGGCTCTCGCCGCCGGCGCGCACGGTGAAGGACCCCGCGGCCCCCTCCTTGAACTTCAGGACGGGAAGCGCGATCCCCACATACGGAACTTGTCGGATGAAGAGCGGGATGTCGAGGCGGAACTCGTCAAGCCACGGCCCGCTGCCGGCCTCCACAAGGACATAGACCGAAGGAGCGAGCGGGGCGCCCGCGGCCGCCGACTCCGCGAACTGCGCGTCGAGCTCCGCGTAGAGCCTGTCGCTCTCCGAGAGCATGCCCGCCGTGCGGCGGAACGCGACGGTCGCCTGTGCGAGCGCGTCGGCACGGCCCGTCAACTGAAGCTGCAGCGCCTGAAGATAGGTCGAGTACGGGACCGCGAAATCGGCGTAGCCCTGCATCTCGCGGATGGCGCCGTATGCGGAGTCGAGCCCGGTCCTCACGCGGGCGTCCGACATCGCTGCATTGGTGTCGTAACCTTTCTCCCGCGCGGCGCCCTCGGCCTTCTTCTCGAGCGCCTCGATCTCGGCCGCGTTCTTCTCCGTCGCGTCGCGCTGCCACTCGTAGGCGCGGCGCAGCATCACGCCTGCAGCATCGAGGTCTCCCGCCGCCAGGTGGTTCAGCGCCTGGTAGGTGCAGCACATGATGCGGTCGTAGGTGCGGCCGCGGTAGGTGATGATCGTCTGGTTGGTGAGGATCGCAGCGGCCTCCTCGGAGATCCGCACCTCGGGCGACTCGTCGAGGTACGGCCACATGCGCTCGTCGGCTGCAGCGAATGCCTCGATCGAACGCGGGAGGTCGCCCGCGGCCGCAAAGACGCTTCCTGCCTCGAGTTCGTAGAGCGTGCGGTCCTTCTCGCTCGCGCGTCTGTCCTCGAGGAGCGGCACGACCGCTTCCGCCGCGCGGGCGTACTCGCCGCGCTCGTAGCGCTCGACGACCGGCCTCATTCGGTCCTGATGCGAGCAGCCGAGGAGTAGCGCGCCCGCGAGCGCGCAAGGCGCGCATCTCGTCACGGGCCGCGGAAGCCGCGTCAGCGCACCCACGGCAGGCCCTGCCAGAAGCTGTTGTTCTCGAAGACAGGCGCCTCCTTCGTATCGACCTTGATGTCGGTGCGCTCTTCGATCGAGTGCTTCGAGTTGCGCAGGAACGCTGCGAAGCCCTCGAGCACGGCCGCCTGCGCCTCCGTCAGGCGCTCCTCGCGCTTCAGCGCGGAGAAGAAAGCCGTCATCTCCTTCACGCGTGCGAGGCCCTCCGTGGTCATACGCATGGGCACCCTGATCGGCCCCGTTCCCTGCTGCGCGTTGATCGTCGCCTCGAAGGGCTCGAAGTCAGGACGCGTCACCCGCAGCTTGCGGAGGCCCTTGAGCGTCTCGATGGGCGCAGGGGTCGAGCCGACGACGACTCCGTCGATCTCGACGACGAAGTCCGTCGGCGCGATGCGATAGGTCCCGCCGGAGACGACGAGCCCGCCTTCGGCATCGCGCACGATCTCGGGGATGATCATCTCCGCCGACGCCGCATCGATCTGGAGCGGCACACGCACCAGCGAATCGGGCGTCGGAAGCGGGGTGCGCTCGCAGCGCTTGCGCATCGCGGCGGCCATCTTGGAGGCGCTTCTACGGAGCAGTTCGGCCACCATGTCGCGTTCGACGGAGAGGCCAGCGCCTTGGCGCAGCGCGTCGCTCGCGCTTGCCACGCCCGACGCGACGGTCGCGCCTTCCGCGCGGCCGAGGATCCTGTACGAGGCATCGAGGCGGTAGCTCTCGACATCGCTGCGCACGCCGCGCGCAGGGTCGTTCAGCGTGCGGCGGTCGATCGAGAGCGCCGTGACCGAGGCGATGAGCACATAGTCCGCGCCCATCGACTGCGCGAGACTGACCGCAGAGGACTGATCGGAGAGCAGTCTGTCGAGATCCCGCTCCGCATCGACGCGGCCCGTCCCCGCGTTCGGTCCCTCGCGCGCGAACTTCGCCACCGCACTCACGACATCCTCTCGGCTCATCACGCGGAAGCACGCGCCGTCGAGCTCGCCCACGAGCGCGTCCTCGAAGGCGAGCAGCCGCTCATTGTCGAGCCGCTTCTCGCGGCTCCGCACGAAGATCGCCGCGGTGTACCGCGGCGATTCGCTCCTGTCGGCCGTTGCCGGCGGTTCCGCGCGCCCGACGGGCGCGGGCGGCACCGGCGGCACCGGCGGCCCGTCGCCATCGCGCCGGCCCCCGCCCCTGAGAGGCGGTGCCGCGTCGTCCTGCGGGAAGAGCGGCATGTACATCTGCGCGCCATCGGCCTCGCCGCAGCTTGACCGAGTGGTCTTGCGGAGGATGCAGTTGCGCGCAATGCCGCGATCGAGGCCGCAGATCTCCGCGCGCGAGAACTTCGGCGCCACCGAGATCACGCGGACGAATCCAACGGCGACCTCTTCCGAGCCGAGATTCTCGCCCGTGTCCGGGTCGATGAGCGCCTCGCCTTGCGCGAAGACCTCCCAGATCTCGCCGACGGCGATGTCTGTGCCTTCGCCGCGGTTCAGCGTCACCACGCCGTCGCGGACGACAAGCGCCTTCGCGGGGAAGACCGTGTCCGTGATCTTCTGCGCGACGCGGTTCGCCATCTTGTCCGCGATCACATTCACGACCGCCTCCGTCAGGTCGCCACCCTTCTGGTCGACGACATACTGCGGATTGTTCTTGAAGTCGAAGTCGCTGAGCGTGACGCGCACGGACTCGAGCAGCGTGCCGCGCGTCGCGTCGAACACGCGGCAGACCGCGCTCAGCCGGATCTGTCTGCGCGTGGCCTGCTGGCCCACGCCTTCGAATCGGGCCGTCTGCACCTGATCCTGGAAGTCGTCGATCTGGACGAGCGCGAGATAGGGGATGCCCGCGAGTTGGAACGGCTTGGCGCGCGCCGGGTCGGAGAGATCGAAGTTGCCGGAGTCCTGCGCCTGCTGCTCGCCGATGATCTTCGCGAGCTCCGCGTGCGCCCGCACCTCGAACTTGCGGGTGCTCTGGAGGGCGTCCGCGAGCTTCGCGTCGAGTCCCTGCACGATCTGCGCGAGTTCGTTGCGCTGGCCGTAGCCCGCGACCTTCTCGACCACGGCGGGAAGCGCCTCGACCGCCGGCACCGCGATCGCGATCCGCGACGGCGCGGGCGCCGCCTCGTCCTGTGCGGCCTGCGCGGCGGGCGCGCGGAGAAGCGCGACTGCGGAAAGAAGGATCGCGAGGGCAAGGCCGCGCGTTGCGGCGCGCAGAGAAGGCACGGTGTGACGCATGTTTCGTGTGCTCACGGAGTTCTCCCAGGATCGAGTCCGAAGGCTCGGACGGGCGGCGGACGGGCGCGCGGGCACGATACCCGCGGACTTCGGCGCAGGGCGCGTCCGAGGCGATTCGGGCATAATCGACGGCCCGCGCACGGTTCGGATTCCATCCGAGCCGACGCGGCCTCGGAGACCGCCATGCACGCCGTCCGCATCCTCCTCGATTCCGTACTCGACTACGCGGGGCTATTCCCCCCCGCGAAGCTCGACATGCGCACCACCGTGGCGAACTTCGCCCGCGACCGCCGCGGCCCCGACCGCTGGATGCTCGCGCGGCTGATCGTCCCCGTGACGCGCTTCCCCGAGTTCGTCGACGCGGCCGATCCGCTTCTCCCGAAGACGGCCGACGTCGAGGGCGAGGAGCCGTGGCCGATGTCTGTCCTCGTCGCGCCCGCGTCCGACCGCCAGATCGTGGCGGACCTCGAGCGGATCGAGCGCTTCAACGCCCGCATGGAGGACCGCGAGTTCAGCCGCGCCCACGGCCGCGCCTCGATCGACACGATCGAGACCAAGGCCACGACCGCGCACGAGATCGACCGCGCGCTCGAGTACGTGCCTGACGAGATCTTCGCGTACTTCGAGATTCCCACTGACGCCGATCCGCGCGGGCTCGTCGCCGCCATGGCCTCACTTGATGCAGGCGCAAAGATCCGCACGGGCGGGATGACTGCCGATGCGCATCCGACGCCCGAGCAGGTCGCGCGGTTCCTCAAGGTCTGCCGCGCTGCGGAGGTTCCCTTCAAGGCGACGGCGGGGCTCCACCACCCGTGCCGCCATCTGGCAACCGACGTCGGCTGCATGCAGTTCGGGTTCCTCAATGTCTTCGTGGCCGCGTGCCTTCTCTGGCAAGACGACGCCATGACGGAGGCGGAGATCGCGCAGGTGCTCGTCGAGGAGCGCGCAACGGCATTCGAGTTCGGGCCGACGGGCCTTTCCTGGAGGCGCCGCTCGCTGCGCTTCGACGAGATCGCAGAGGCGCGCGAGCGGTTCGCCCACAGCTTCGGATCGTGCTCGTTCGAGGAGCCGATCGCAGATCTCCGCGCGCTCGGCCTGCTTCCCTCCCCGACAGAAGAGGTGCTTCCATGAAGACGAACGGACTTCCCGACGCGAACGACCCCGGGCTGCGCAGTTGGGTCTCGGGCGCAAACGACCCAACGGGCGACTTCCCCATCCAGAACCTCCCGTACGGGATCGTCGAAGGTTCCGTCGCGGTGCGGATCGGCGACCGCGTTCTGGTTCTCGGAGACGCGCTGCGCGCCGGGCTCTTCTCGAAGGAACTGGCATCCGAGGAACTGGCATCTAAGGAGTTCCTCGCGGAGGCGCTCGATGCACCGTTCCTCAACCTCGTGGCCGAGTTGCCGAGGTCCGTGCGCGCGCAGCTTCGCGGCGAGCTCGCTGCACTCTTCGCGGATGGCTCGCCCGCGCGCGCCCGCGTCGAGCCGCTCCTGCGCGACGCCGCCCGTTCGGAGACAGAGCTTCCCTTCGCGATCGGCGACTACACCGACTTCTACGCCTCGCTTCACCATGCGACCAACGTCGGGTCGATGTTCCGTCCGACCAATCCGCTTCTTCCGAACTGGAAGCATGTGCCGATCGGCTACCACGGTCGGGCGAGCTCGATCGTCGTCTCGGAGACGCCCATCGTCCGGCCGTGCGGCCAGACCGTCGCCAACGACGACGGGCCGCCGTCGTTCGGACCGTCGCGCCTCCTCGACTACGAGCTCGAGGTTGGATTCTTCGTGGGCGAGGGGAACGAGCTCGGCACGCGCATCGATGTGCGCGACGCCTGGCGTCACATCTTCGGATTCTGCCTCGTGAACGACTGGTCGGCGCGCGACGTGCAGAAGTGGGAGTACCAGCCCCTGGGGCCGTTCCTCGCCAAGAACTTCGCGACGACCGTGTCGGCGTGGGTGGTCACCACCGAGGCCCTCGAGCCGTTCCTCGTGGCGGGGCCCGTGCGAGGCGCCGACGACCCGCAGCCGCTCGCGTACCTCGCAGACCCAGATGGCCGCAACGTCGACATCACGCTCGAGGTGTTCATCTCAAGCGCGCGGATGCGCGAGGAAGGCATCGCGCCGACACGCATCTCGCGCGGCTCGTTCAAGGACATGTTCTGGACGCCCGCGCAGATGCTCGCGCACCACGCCTCGGGTGGCTGCAACATGGCCGCGGGAGACCTGCTTGCGTCCGGAACGGTGTCTGGCCCCGAGAAGGAGTCGCGCGGCTGTCTCCTCGAGCGAACCTGGCGCGGAACCGAGCCTCTGGTGCTCGGGGACGGCACGGAGCGTCGCTTCCTCCAGGATGGAGACGAGGTCGTGATCACCGGTCACTGCACGCGTGAAGGTCGTCCACGGATCGGGTTTGGTTCGTGCAGGGGCGTGGTCCTGCCCGCGCGGTGAGGCGATGCCCGAAGAGCTTCTTGGGAAGGTCGATCCGTTCGGGTAGGATCGCGCCCGATGTGCGGTGACGCAGACGCCACAGACGACTCGGCGGGCCGCGCCCCGCGGGCTGTGCCGCTTGTCGAGGTCGTCTACGCCGAGCTTCGCGCCCTCGCTGCGAACTACATGCGCGGCCAGAAGGGGTCGCACACCCTCCAGCCCACCGCGCTCGTCCACGAGGCGTTCCTCAAGCTCGCGAAGGTCGACCCGCGCTCGTTCACCGACCGCGCGCACTTCCTTGCGGTCGCGGCCACGGCCATGCGGCAGGTTCTCGTCAATCACGCGGAGGCGCGCGCCGCGTTGAAGCGTGACGGTGGCCGATCCAAGATGGAGCTTGGCAATGGCGTCGCTGCACCTGCGCTTGGACTTTCGGAGATCGACGTCCTCGTGGTCGAGGAGGCGCTTCGCAGGCTCGAGGCGCTCGACGCGCGCAAGGCGCGCGTGGTCGAGGCGAAGATCTACGGGGGCCTGACCCACGAGGAGATCGCGACCGTCGTGGGCGTTTCGCTCACGACCGTGGAGGGCGACTGGCGCATGGCGCGCGCGTGGCTTGCGAAGGAGTTGCGCGCTCCGTCCGCGGGCGAGCCCGGCACGAAGACCTGACGGCTTCCACGAAGCCTCGACCGAGGGTCGCTCGCCTCGATCCTGTTTCTCCGATGGAGAGCCTCGCCGCGCGTCCGAACACCGTGACAGACGACCACGACCGATTCCAGCGTCTTTCCGACCTCTTCGCGGAGGCCCGCGACCTCACGCGCGAGGATGCGGAGCGGTTCCTCGCGGGCGTCTCCGACCCTTGGATGCGGGACGAGCTTGCCACCATGCTTGAGATGGACCGCAGCGGGGCGCCGACGGTTCGCACGCTCGTCGACCTCGGGCAGATCCTCGACGAGGTCGAGCAGCCGATCGAGATCCCAAGCGAGATCGGCGAGTACGCGGTCCTCGGGGTGATCGGGATCGGTGCGAGCGGCGTGGTCCTGAAGGCGCGGCAGCCGGGGACGGACCGTATCGTCGCGATCAAGGTGCTTGCGAGCGGTGGGTGGAACCCCTCGGCCCTCGCCCGTTTCCGCCGCGAGATCCGTCTCCTCGGGCGCCTTGAGCACCCGGGGATCGCGCGGATCTACGGCGCGGGGAGCGACACGAGCACGGTTCCGCATCGGCCCTACTTCGTGATGGAGTTCATCGACGGCGTGTCGCTGACCGCGTGGGCGCGCAACGGTGAGAGGGGCGGGCGGCGCACGGCCGCGGAGACCGTCCGCGCCTTTGCCGAGATCGCCGATGCGATCGGACATGCACACGCCGCGGGCGTGGTCCACCGCGACCTCAAGCCCGGCAATGTGCTGATCGGAGCCGACGGCCGCCCCAAGCTGCTTGATTTCGGCGTGTCGGCCATATCAGACGGGGTGGGCACCCTCGTCGGAAGCGTGCAGGCCGCCCTCACGCTCGCGGTTCGCACGGGGCAGGAGTCCGTGGTCGGCACGGTGCCCTACATGAGCCCCGAGCAGTTCGAAGGTGCCGGCTTTGTCGACGCGCGAAGCGACCTCTACGCGCTCGGCGTGATGCTCTTCGAGTGCCTCACGGGGAGGCTCCCCTACGCGATCGAGCGGCGGAGTCTTCCCGAGGCGGCAGCGCTGATCCGCGAGGAGCTTCCGACGACGCTCGGGCGCGTCGACCGTGCGTTTCGGGGCGACCTCGAGACCGTGGTGTCTCGGCTTCTCGAGAAGGACCCCGACCGCCGCTACCAGAGCGCGGAGGAGCTGGCCGCGGACCTGCGGCTGTATCTCGCGGGGAAGCCGACGCGCACGCGCCCCGTGTCGCGCATCGAGCGCGCGAGTCGGTTCACGAAGCGGTACCGAGGGCTGATCGCGGCGACGGCGTTGGCCTTCGCGGTGCTTCTCTGCTTCCTCGGCTACGCGCTTGTCCTTTGGCGCGAGTCGGAAGAGCGGGGAGCGCAACTGGCGCGTGCGCTCGAGACCAGCGAGCGGCTCGAGCATCGCCGCTCGATCCGCGACGCGGAGGCGGCACTGCGCGCCGGCGCGGTGCTCGACGCTCGGCGCGCACTCGCATCGATTCCGATCGCGCGGAGAGGATGGGAGTGGCGCCATCTCGCGGGGCGTGCGGGCGCGGAGTCCGCTGTCACGCCTGTGCGCGAGATGCCGATTTCGATCAAGATCCGGGGTGAGCAGATCCTGGTCGGCGGCCTGCACGGAAGCGTGTTCCGCTTCCCGGAAGGCGTGTCCTCTCCCGTGCTGCTCTCCAAAGGGAAGGCAAGCGCGTCGGAACTTGCATTCTCGCCCGATGCGCGCGAGTTCATTGCGGCCGACGCGCGCGAGGCGATGCTTCCCGTCCGCTCGACGACCGATGGCGCAGTCCTCCGCAGCCTGCCGCTCCCGTTCGCAGGCGCGACCGCCGTCGACTGGTCCGCAGACGGACGCCGCATCGCGGTCGCGGGTACGCTCGGCATCGCCGCGATCATCGATGCGACGACGGGAGACCCCGTCCGCTCGATCCCGATCATCAACGATGGGACACAGCGGGGCGAAGGGCTCGTCAGGTTCCTCCCCGATGGAAGCGGCGTCGTGGTGGCGTGCCGCTCGTCTTCGCGGGCCACGCTCTACCTCGATCACGCCGCGGCGCCCATCCCGCTCGACCTCGCGAGCGGGGTCGTGGAGCGCGTCGGCGTGTGCACAGGCCGCAACGGGCCGATGGTGCTTGTCGGCTTCTACAACGGGGAGCTCGCAGTCTTCGACGGGCGGTTCGGAGAGCCCGTCCGCCGCATCCGCGGTCATGAAGGCGCGCTGCGCACGATCGAGCCGGGGCCGGGCGCGTTCGAGTTCACAAGTGGCGCCACCGACGGCTCGATCTGCGTGTGGGACGTGGACACGGGCGAGCGCGTCGGCGCAGCGGTGGGCGCAGAGCTTCAGGTGCGTGGCACCGCGTACGACGCGGCTCGTCAGGAGCTCCTTTCCGTGGGCGAGGACGGCTTCATCCGCCGCTGGAGCATCGCCAAGGCTGTGCGCGAACCTGTCCTGCGCGAGCATCGCGCGTGGGTCTACAGCCTCGCGTTCCTCGCAGACGGTGCGCAGGGCGACGGCACGCTCGTCTCGGGTGCCGGCGAGGCTCCTGCTCCCGATGGCCGCGTGATCTTCTGGAATCTCGCGGATCGTGCGTTGGCGCGTGCGGCGCATCCGATCGGCGAGGGCGCGCTCAACATCGTTTGGTCGATCTCTGCGGACCCGCTGGGAGGCGTCGCGTGTGCGAGCGGGAGAGGAATCCAGTTCGTCGCACGCGATGGAGCCGTCCACGGGTTCCCGCTTCCAAGTGCGCCGTTCCGCGTGGCCGTCGTCGATGGCGGCGAGCGCATCGCGGTCCTCCGCTTCGAGTGCGACGATCTCGAGTTCTACGACCGCAACGGCATGCTCATGCAGTCCGTGCCGCTTCCGACGCGGGCGATGGGTTCGCTGCAGTCCCGCGACGGCGGTCGGAGCCTGCTCGTCGGATGCGGTGCCACGCTCCTCTGGTATCGGCTCGACGATGGCGCCGCCATCGAGTCGCGGCGCATGCACTTCGAGGGCGTGATCACAAGCATCTCGGCGGTCGAGGCCTCGGAGCGCGTCGCGATCGGGTTCCAAGGCGGCGACGTAGCGTTGGTCGAACCGTCTCGAGAGGGCGATGCGGCGGTCCTGTGGCGCGTCATCGCAAGCCCGGACGACGGGGTGCGCGTGGCGCTCTCACCCGACGGCTCGCGGGTCGCATCTGCTGGAAAGGGTCCCCTTGTGCGCATTCTCGACGCCTCGGACGGCGAACAGGTGCTCGCGCTCGGCGGACACGGCGACACGATCATCAGCATCGCGTACTCGCCCGACGGCAACACGCTTGCCACGGGGGCGATCGACGGGACCATCCGCATCTGGCGTGCGCCCTCGGGCGGGATCGCATTCGGCGAGCGTGACTGAGTGCGTTTACTTCGCACGCGCATCAAGCGCACGCCAGTCGATCGGAACCCGATCCCCGACCCGTGGCTTCAGGCGTGCGATCGTCCCTGCAGGGAGCTCGATCACATACTTGACCTGGCGCTTCGAGGAATAGCGCGGCAGCCGCGCCTCGTAGGCCTCGAGCGTCTCCGTCTTCTGGCGCAGCCGCTCGCGCCGCGCCTCGTACATGCTCGCAATGCGCCCTGCGGCATCGACGTAGACGATGTCGAGCTCGATGAGGCAGTCCTTCATCCAGTAGTGAAGGAGCCGCGGATTCGGGTGCACGAAGATCATGGCGGTTCCCTCGGGGAACTCGCTGCGAGCACCCATGCCAGCAGCACGCGAGGTGTCGTCGAGGCAGAGCTCGCAGCGGAACTCCTCGCCGAAGAAGGTGTAGGTCTCGACAGGCAAACCCTCCTGCGGCGTCACATGCAGGATGTCGTTCTCGGTGGGCACGGTCGCCGGCCACGGCTTGCGCGTGGCGGCTTCGTCCTTCGGAGCCGGCCTCTCGCCCTCCGTCGGTACCTTCTTTGCGTCGTCGGTCGGCGCCGCGGGCGCCGCGGGCGCCGCGGGCGCAGACGCGGGCGGTGAGTCCACGGACTCCGCGCGGGCCGCGGACGCACCGACCAACGCGGCGGCGAGCATCGCCGCGAGAAGCGCGCGGTGTACAAGGACCAGGCGGGCGGTCATGTCGGGCGAAACCAAGTGAGCCATGGTCGACCTCAACTCCAGGTGTTCACGGCGCCGCTGGGCTTCGGCGTGCTGGCGGGCGTCCCGCGCGAGGCGGTCTTCGCCCTTCCCTTCACCGCTGTCGCCTTCACCTCTGTCGCCTTCACCTCAGTTTTCGACCTGGCACCGCGCTTCGGTGCAGCGGCGTGCCCGTTCGCCGAGCCGTTCGTCGACGCGGCTGCGAGCTTCGCGCGCTCCTCGGCCGTCCAGCCCGACTCCCAGCTCTTCGGGTAGTTGAGGTCGTCGAGCGCCAGCGCCGCCTTCGTCGGATGGAGCGGGGCGAAGGTGTCGCACATCACCGCGAGCTCGTTGGTGTGGGTCGCGCCGATCGACGCCTCGACCGTGCCCGGGTGCGGGCCATGGGGGATTCCCTGCGGGTGGAGCGACAGCGAACCCTGCTCGATGCCGCGCCGCGCCTTGTAGTTCCCCTCGACGTAGTAGAGGACTTCGTCGGAATCGAGGTTCGAGTGGTTGTAGGGCACCACGATCGCCTGCGGATGGAAGTCGAGCGGGCGCGGGCAGAACGAACAGATGACGAAGTTGTGCGCCTCGAAGGTCTGGTGCGTCGGCGGCGGCAGGTGGTGCTTGCCGACGATCGGGCTGAAGTCGTCGATGTTGAAGCAGTACGGGTAGTAGCAGCCGTCCCATCCGACGATGTCGAGCGGGTGGTAGCTGTACATGTAGGAGTGCACCTGGTCGCGGCTCTTGATGCGCACCTCGAACTTGCCCTTTTCGTCGAAGGTCATCGGCAGCTCAGGCAGGCGCAGGTCGCGCTCGCAGTAGGGCGCGTGCTCGAGGAACTGCGCCGTCTTCTTCGACATGTAGCGCGGCGGCGGCAGGATGTGCGATCCGTTCACGCTCTCCATGAGGAGGAAGCGGGGCTCGGGCTCGCCTGCCGCGGGCTTGTCGAACTCCATGCGGTAGATCGTGCCCTTCGGGATCACGATGTAGTCCTTCGGACCGAACTTCAGCGCGCCGAACATGGTGTACACCGTGCCCGAGCCGAAGTGGATGAAGAAGCACTCGTCCGCCGATGCGTTCTTGAAGTGGTACTTCATCGCCTCCTTGGGAACGCACACGCCGATCTCGACGTCGCTGTTGCCGAAGAGGACGGTGCGGCCCGTCACGGGGTCGCCCTTCGGCTTCATGGGCATGCTCTTCACATGGCGCATGCGCATGGTGTCCCGCTCGACGTACTCGACCTTGGTCGAGTAGAGCGGCTTCCAGCCGATCACCTGGGTCGGCGGATTGATGTGGTAGATGGTCGAGGTCGGTCCGACGAATCCCTCGGTGCCGAACACCTCCTCCGCGTAGAGGCCGCCGTCGGGTCGGCGGAACTGGATGTGTCGCTTGGAGGGCAGCTTTCCGAGCTTGGTGTAGTAGGGCATGGTCGAGTTCCGGTGATGGCGGTCGAGCCGCGCGCCAAGTGTACCTCATGCACCTCGGCGAGGAGAAGAAGGAAAGCGGCCCCGATCGCTCGGGGCCGCGTTGGGAATCACATTGTCGGGACGGCCCGGGCCGCCCAGGGCCGATCAGCCGATCGACTCGTCGACGCCGGGCTCGGCGATCGTGACGCCGCCCTCCTGGCCAGCGGCGAGTGCGCTCTGCAGGCGGTCGCGCACGGTGGTCGTCGCGGTGCTTCCGCGACGCTCGGCACCAAGCGCCTCCGCCTCCTCCGCGGCCTCCTGCAGCATCGCCGCAGCCGCCTCGTCGTCGTAACCCGTCTCCTCGACGAGCCTGCGCACCTTCGCCTTCGAGTAGGCCTCGAAGCCCGTGCCTGCAGGGATGAGGTGCCCGAGGAGCACGTTCTCCTTGAGGCCGAGCAGCTCGTCCGACTTGCCGCCGAGCGCAGCCTCGGTGAGCACCTTGGTGGTCTCCTGGAAGCTTGCTCCCGACAGGAAGCTCTCAGCCTGGAGCGAGGCCTTGGTGATGCCGAGGAGCAGCGTCTTTGCGGTCGCTGGACGCGGCTTCTTCGTCTTGCACACGGACTTGCCTTCCGCCTCCGCGAGCGCGTTCGCCTCGCGGATCTCGTCCTTGTCGACGAGCGAGCCGACGGGAAGCCCTGTCTCGCCCGCGTCCTCGATGCGCATCTTGCGCGCAAGCGCGTCGTTCACGTCGCGGAAGACGAACTTGTCCACGACGTCGTTCGGCAGAAGCTCCGTGTCGCCCTGGTTCGAGATGCGGACCTTCGACAGCATCTGGCGCAGGATGACCTCGATGTGCTTGTCCGAGATCGGCACGCCCTGCGCGCGGTACACGTTCTGCACCTCGTCGAGCATGTACACGTAGAGCGCGTCCTCACCCTTGATGCGCAGGATGTCCGCGGGGATCATCGGCCCTTCGGTGAGCGGATCGCCCGCCTCGATGCGGTCGCCCGTGTGGACGAGCAGCGCCTTGCCCTGCGGCACATGGTGGTCGTGCTCGAGGCCCGCGTCGCTGACGACGCGGATCGTCATCTTGCCCTTGCGCTTGTCGGAGTGCAGCTCGACGCGGCCCGAGATCTCTGCCATGACGGCGGGATCCTTCGGGATGCGCGCCTCGAAGATCTCGGTGACGCGAGGGAGGCCACCGACGATGTCGGCGGAGCGCGCGGCTTCCTTCGGCTGGCGTGCCAGCATCTGGCCCTGCGCGATCTTCTGACCGTCCTTCACCTCGATGCGCGCCTTCGCGGGCAGGTGGTGGAAGTCGAGGATGTTGCCGTTGGCGTCCTCGACGATGATCTGCGGGTGCTTCTCGCCCGTGTGCTCGATGACGATCATCTCGGCACCCTCGCCCGCACCCTTCTTGGTGTCGATGCGGAAGGTGACGTCCTCGATGAGGTCCTTGAAGCGGACGGTTCCCGACTTCTCGGCAAGGATCGGCGTCGCGTGGGGCTGCCACTCGCAGAGCACCGCGCCCTTCTTGACGGGATCGCCCGTGCGCACGAACAGCTGCGCGCCGTAGGGGACCTTGAACTTCTCGAGCTCGCGGCCGTGGCCGTCGACGATGGCGATCTCGCCGTTGCGCTTGAGCGCGACCATCGTCTTGGTGCCGTCCTCGTGCGAGACCTCGACCTCCATGCAGTCGCGCAGCTGGACGGTTCCGCCGGCCGCGCTCTTGTGCTGGTTCTCGAGGATGCCGCGCGCCGCGATGCCGCCCGTGTGGAACGTGCGCATCGTGAGCTGCGTGCCGGGCTCGCCGATCGACTGGGCGGCGATGATGCCGACCGCCATGCCGATCTCGACGGGCTGGCCCGTCGACATGTCCTGGCCGTAGCACCTCGCGCAGACGCCGCGGGCGGTCTGGCAGGTGAGCGGCGAGCGGACATAGACGCTTGTGAGCCCAAGCTCCTCGATCTTGCGCGCCACGGGGTCGGTGATGACCTCGTTGCGGCGGACGATCACTTCGTCCGTGATCGGGTTGATGATCGTCTCGACGCTGGTGCGGCCGCGGATGATGTCGCGGAGGGGGACATCGACCTCCTCGCCCTTGTAGATCGCCTTCTTCGGAATGCCAGAGGGCACGCCGCAGTCGTCCTCGAGGACGACGACCGACTGCGCCACGTCGCACAGCTTGCGCGTGAGGTAGCCGGAGTCGGCGGTCTTGAGCGCGGTGTCCGCGAGGCCCTTGCGGGCGCCGTGGGTCGAGCTGAAGTACTCGAGCATCGACAGGCCCTCGCGGAAGTTCGCGCGGATGGGCGTCTCGATGATCTCGCCGCTCGGCTTCGCCATCAGACCGCGCATGCCTGCGAGCTGCTGCATCTGGCTGACATTGCCACGCGCGCCCGAGTCTGAGAAGAGGTACACGGGGTTGAGGTACTTGGATCCCTTGCCTTCCTCGATCGAGGCCTCGGCGCCATTCTCGTCGCGGCGGTCCTTCTTGAGGGCCTCGACGAGCTTCGCAGTGACCTCGCCGCGGCACTGCTGCCAGAGGTCGAGGAGCTGGTTGTGGCGCTCGCGCTCGGTGATGGCGCCGCCCTGGTACGACTTCTCGATGCGGTCGACCTTCTTCTGCGTGGCGTCGAGAAGAGCCTTCTTCTCGGCGGGGATGCGCAGATCGGTGATGGCGAACGACAGGCCCGACACCGTCGAGTAGCGGAAGCCCGTCTGCTTCATCGCATCGAGGAGGTCGATCGTCGCAGCCTTGCCCTTGCGGGCGAAGGTGTCGTCGATCACGCGCGCCGCGCCCTTCTTGCCGAGGGCGCAGTTGTAGAACGGCATGCCGTCGGGAAGGATCTCGCTGAAGAGGATGCGGCCGAGCGTCGTCACGAGGCGACGGTTGGCGGGCATCGGCTCGGTGGCCTTCTTCTGGTCTGTGACGACCTCGCTGAAGCGCGCGAGGCGAACCTCGATCGGATCATGGAACGAGATGCGGCGCGGGTCATTGTGCGGAAGCTGCGAGCAGAGGAGCGCTTCCTCCATGTCCTTGAAGCGCCGCACGGGGGCCGTGGCGTCGCCGTGGCTCGTCGTGAGGAAGTAGACGCCCATGACGATGTCCTGCGACGGGCTGACGATGGGGTTTCCGTTCGCAGGGCTGAAGATGTTGTGCGTCGACATCATCAGCACGTGCGTCTCGGTCTGCGCCTCGACCGAGAGCGGCAGGTGGACGGCCATCTGGTCGCCGTCAAAGTCGGCGTTGTAGCCCGTGCAGACAAGCGGGTGAATCTTGATCGCGTTGCCCTCGACGAGCACGGGCTCGAACGCCTGGATGCCCATCCGGTGCAGGGTGGGTGCCCGATTCAGCATGACCGGGTGGTTCTGGATCACCTGCTCGAGGATGTCCCACACTTCGGGATCGCGGCGCTCGAGCATGCGCTTGGCGCTCTTGATCGTGTCGGCAAGGCCGTGCTCCTTGAGCTTGCGGATGATGAACGGCTGGTAGAGCTCGAGCGCGATCTTCTTGGGAAGGCCGCACTGCCAGAGCTTGAGCTCAGGGCCGACGACGATGACCGAGCGCGCCGAGTAGTCGACGCGCTTGCCGAGCAGGTTCTCGCGGAAGCGACCTTGCTTCCCCTTGATCATGTCGGTGATCGACTTGAGCGGACGGTTCGACGAGCCGAGCACGGGGCGGCGGCAGCGGCCGTTGTCGAACAGCGCATCGACCGCCTGCTGCAGCATGCGCTTCTCGTTGCGCACGATGACCTCGGGCGCGTTGAGGTCCATGAGCTTCTTCAGGCGGTTGTTGCGGTTGATGATGCGGCGGTAGAGATCGTTGAGATCGCTCGTCGCGAAATTGCCGCTCTCGAGGAGGACGAGCGGGCGGAGATCCGGCGGGATCACGGGGATGACGTCGAGGACCATCCACTTCGGCTCGTTGTTCGAGCCGCGGATCGCCTCGACGATCTTCAGGCGCTTCGACAGGTCCTTCTGCTTCTGCTTCGACTTGGTCGCGCCGAGGTCCTCGCGGATCTCCTTCGAGAGGCTGTCGAGGTCGAGCTGCTGCAGGAGCTCGCGGATCGCGTCCGCGCCCATCATCGCCGTGAAGGACGCGGTGCCGTACTTCTCGACGGCCTGGCGGTACTCGTCCTCGGTGAGCACCTGCTTGTGCTCGAGGTCGGTGTTGCCCGGGTCGGTGACGACGTAGTCCTGGAAGTAGATGATCTTCTCAAGGTCCGAGGTCTTCATCGCCAGGAGATTGCCGAGGCGCGACGGCATCGCCTTGAAGAACCAGATATGCACGATCGGCGCGGCCAGGTTGATGTGGCCCATGCGCTTGCGGCGCACGCGGCTGTGCGTCACCTTGACGCCGCAGCGGTCGCAGATGATGCCCTTGTACTTCGTGCCCTTGTACTTGCCGCAGCCGCACTCGTAGTCCTTCTCAGGCCCGAAGATGCGCTCGCAGAAGAGACCGTCCCGCTCGGGGCGGTAGGTGCGGTAGTTGATGGTCTCCGGCTTCTTGACCTCGCCGAAGCTCCAGCTTCGGATGTCGTTCGGGCTCGCAAGGGTGATCTTGACGGACCCGTAGTCGTTCACGTGGTCGTAGACGCTCTCGGACATCGTGGTGCCTTCCAAATTGACCCGCGTCGGCGGGGGGGTTCCTGATCTCTGTCAACCGTCACGGTGCATCGCGGTCGCCTGGCGCTGCGGGAGGTCCCGCCGCGCGTCGCCGCCGTCACAGGAGCACGTTCGCGTCGGTGGTCTGCTTCTCGAGCTGGATATTCATGCCAAGGCCCTTGATCTCGTGGCAGAGCACGTCGAACACGACGGGCATGCCCGCCTGCAGGGTGTTCGTGCCCTTCACCATCGAGTCGTAGATCTTGGTGCGGCCCTCGACATCGTCGCTCTTGACGGTGAGGAGCTCCTGCAGCACGTATGCCGCGCCGTAGGCCTCGAGCGCCCACACTTCCATCTCTCCGAAGCGCTGGCCGCCCGTGCGCGCCTTGCCGCCGAGCGGCTGCTGGGTGATGAGGCTGTACGGACCCGTCGAGCGGGCGTGGATCTTGTCGTCGACGAGGTGGTGCAGCTTCAGGATGTACATGAAGCCGACGGTCGTGCGCTGATGGAACGGCTCGCCCGTTCGTCCGTCGTAGAGCTGGATCTTGCAGTTCTTCGGCATGCGCGCGAGCAGCTCGCGCGGCGCCCCGGGGTTCTTGCCCGTGGACTCGAACTCCTTGAGCCGCTTCTCGACATGGGCGTTCGCCTCGTCGATCGCCGCGAAGATCTCGCTCTCGTGCGCGCCGTCGAAGACGGGGGTGACGGCCTGGAAGCCGAGCACCTGCGCAGCCCAACCGAGGTGGACCTCGAGGATCTGGCCGACATTCATGCGGCTCGGCACGCCGAGCGGATTCAGGAGCACGTCGACGGGGTTTCCGTCCTCCATGAACGGCATGTCCTCCTCGGGAACGATGCGGGCGATGACGCCCTTGTTTCCGTGGCGGCCTGCCATCTTGTCGCCGACGGAGAGCGTGCGCTTGGTGGCGAGGTACACCTTCACCATCTCGAGCACGCCAGAGGCGAGTTCGTCGCCGCGCTTCATGTGGTCGAGCTTGCGCATCTTCTCGGCGTTGGTCGCGGTGATGCGCGGCCAGAACTGGCCGTACACGACCTTGGCCTGCTCGCGCGCCTCGGCGGAGCCCTTCATCCACTTCTCGCTGAAGCCGTCGATCTGCTCGATGATGACCTCGGGGATGTCGCTCGCGCCCACGGTCTGGCGGGTCGAGGGGTCGACCATGTCGGTGCCGAGGATGCGGTTGATCTCGCCGACCATCTTCCTGAAGAGGTCGATGCGCTTCTGGTCCATCATGGCCTCGTAGTCGGCCATGTCCTTCTTGAGCTGCTTCTTCTGCTCGTCGCTGAGGTGCATGCGGCGGCTGAAGCGCTTGGCGCCGATGACGACGCCCTCGGTGCCCGCGGGCACCTCGAGCGAGTCGTTCTTCACGTCCTCGCCCGCGCGTCCGAAGATCGCGTGGAGGAGCTTCTCCTCGGGCGTGAGCTCGCTCTTCGACTTCGGCGAGACCTTGCCGACGAGGATGTCGCCGGGGCCGACGCGCGCGCCGATGGCGATCACGCCGTTCTCATCGAGGTTGCGGAGCATGCGCTCGCTGACGTTCGGAATGTCGCGCGTGAACTCCTCGCGGCCGAGCTTCGTCTCGCGGATCTCGACCTCGAAGCTCTCGATGTGGATCGAGGTGAACACGTCGTCCTTCAGCAGGCGCTGGTTGATGACGATGGCGTCCTCAAAGTTGTATCCGTCGAAGGTGTTGAAGGCGACGAGGACGTTCTTTCCGATGGAGAGCTCTCCCTGGTTGGTGCTCGCGCCGTCGGCGATGATCTGGCCGTCCTTCACCTTCTGCCCGAGCCGCACGACGGGCCGCTGGTTCTGGCAGGTGCGCTCGTTCAGGCCGACGAACTTGCGGAGCACGTACTCGTCCGCGTTGTCGATGATGATCCGCTCGCTGTCGACGAAGGTCACGGTGCCGCCGCGGGTGGCGGTGACGATCATTCCCGAGAAGGCTCCAACGGGCTTCTCCATGCCCGTGGCCACGCACGCAGGGTCGGTCTTGACGAGCGGCACGGCCTGGCGCTGCATGTTCGAGCCCATCAGCGCGCGGTTGGCGTCGTCATGCTCGAGGAAGGGGATCAGCGATGCTGAGACGCCGACGATCTGCTTCGGGCTCACGTCGACGTACTCGACCTCGCCGGAGGGGACCTCCGCGAGATCGCCGTCGATGCGCGCAAGGACCGTTCCCTCGAGCGCTCTCAACTCGCCGGATCTCGACTCGCCCTTCGCGTGCGCCGCCTTGAGGACATCCGAGGTGGCCAGCACGCGCTTCAGCTCCTCGTCGGCGCGGAGGCGCTCGATCTCGGAGCTGACCTTGCCACCCTTCACCTTGCGGTATGGGGTGAGGAGGAAGCCGTAGTCGTCGATCTCGGAGTAGATGCCGAGCGAGGCGATGAGGCCGATGTTCGTGCCTTCAGGCGTCTCGATGGGGCAGATGCGCCCGTAGTGCGAGATGTGCACGTCGCGCACCTCGAAGCCCGCGCGCTTGCGGTTGAGGCCGCCCGGGCCGAGCGCCGAGAGGCGCCGCTCGTGGACAAGCATCGAGAGCGGATTCGTCTGGTCGACCACCTGCGAGAGCTCGCTGCGGCCGAAGAAGAACTCGATCGCGCTTGAGATCGACTTCGAGTTCACGAGGTCGGCGATCTTGGCGAGGTCGCCCGGCTCGCGGGTCGACATGCGCTCCTGCACCGTGCGGCGCAGCTTCAGGAAGCCCTTGCGCATCTCCTCGGTCGCGAGCTCGTCGAGCGTGCGGAGGCGACGGTTGCCGAGATGGTCGATGTCGTCGACATGCGCCTTGTTGCGCTTGGCGCGGAGGTCGAGCATGTAGCGGATGACGGCGAGGAAGTCCTGCGCACGGATCTTCTGCACGCTCTCGGCCGGAAGCTGCCCGAGCTTGCCGCCCTCGCAGTACTCCTTGTCATGCTCGAACTTGCGGTTGATGCGGAAGCGGCCCACGCGGCCGAGGCGGTAGCGGTTCTCGTCGAAGAACTTCTCCTGGAAGAGCGCCTTGGCCTTGTCGATCTGCGGCGGGTTGCCCGGGCGGAGGCGCCCGTAGATCTTGAGGAGCGCAGCCTCGTGCTCGGTGACGCCCGCGAGGAAGTCGAGCTTCTCTTCGGCAAGCGTGTTCAGGATGAGCGGATCGCTCGCGTCGGTGATGACGCGGATCGTGCCGAGGTTCGACGCCTGAATCGTGGCGCACATGTCGCCGATCTGGCTACCGACGCGGCAGAGCTCTTCGCCCGTGTCCGAGTCGATCACGAGCTCGGCCGCGTAGTGCTCGGGCTTGAGCTTGGCGACCTTGATCTCCTCGACCTCGTAGAAGAGCTCGAGCAGACGGTCCGTCGACGAGTACTGCTCGTCGAGGGCGCGAAGGAAAGTCGTCGCCGCAAGCTTGGTCGACTGGTCGATCCGCATCGCCAGCACGTCCTTCTTCGTGACCTCGAGCTCGATCCACGAGCCGCGCTCGGGGATGATGCGCGCCTGGTGGAGCGGGCGGTCGCCGAACGAGCTCACGATCGAGAAGTCGACGCCGGGCGAGCGGTGCAGCTGGCTCACGATGCAGCGCTCTGCGCCGTTCACGATGAACTCGCCGCCGCCCATCATGATCGGGATCTCGCCGAGGTAGATCTCCTCCTCGGCGATCTCGCTCGTTCCCTCGCGCACGAGGCGCACGCCCACCCGGAACGGGCGGCCGTAGGTGAGGCGCAGCTCGCGGCACTCGTCCGCGGTGTAGCGCGGCTCGTCGAGCTTGTAGTAGAGGTACTCGAGCTTCATCGAGCTGTCGTAGCTCTCGATGGGGAAGACCTCCCGCATCAAAGCCTCGAGGCCGAGCATCGTATTCCGCTCGTCATGGGCCTTGTCGAGCTGGAGGAAGCGCCGATAGGCATCGGCCTGCACGCGGGTGAGGACCGGCACAGGGAGCGCATCGCCGCGCTTCGAGAAATCCCGAATCGTCTTGGACGACATCTGAGAGACCCCTACAAAGGAATGACACCCGACCGGGACAGTCCGGCCTGGTGCAGGTTGGTCAGAGTGTGATCAGCGAAAGGTTCAGCAAGCGAGCGCCGCGTTCCGACTGAAGACCACGGAGAGAGACGAGTGTAGACGCTGACGGGAAAGGGGGCAAGTTCCCGATCTCCGCCAGTTGGCGGGGCGAAAGGCCCGAGGGCCCGCGACCCGCGGTGGCGCGCCGCAGGGCAGGCGCGCCGACAGGCCGCGGGCGTCCGCCGCTTCCGATCCCGCGTTGGGCGGAAAGGGCTGCGGCGGACGCCAGCAGGCCGTTCGAATCGGATTACTCGGCGACCGCTTCCGCGCCGGCAGCCTTGAGGGCGTCGACGAGCTTGGTCGCGTCTTCCTTGCTGAGGTTCTCCTTGACGGTCTTGGGGGCACCGTCGACGAGCGCCTTCGCTTCGGCGAGACCGAGGCCGGTGGCCTCGCGGACAGCCTTGATGACGTTGATCTTGCTTGCACCGGCAGCCTTGAGGACGACGTTGAACTCCGTCTTCTCAGCGGCCTTTGCGGCGCCACCACCCGCGTCCGCTGCGACGACGACCGCGCCGGCGGCAGGCTCGATTCCGTAGGTCACCTTCATGTAGTCGGTGAGCTCGACGGCCTCCTTGATGGTGAGGCTGGCGATCGAGTCGCCGAGGGTGCTGATCTTCGCGTCAAAGGTCTTGGTGTCGGACATGGTTTCGTTCCTTCTGGCTTTCGCCACTCATTCCATGTGGCTTGCGCCACGGTCGTGCCACCGAGAGGCGCCGCAACGCGCGGCATTTCATCCCGAGACTCCGATCGGGAGGACATTCATCCTCACGACCTCGGTCTCCTTCGGGACCAGTCGGTGGCGGACTGGACTCGGGAGTTGAGAACTGTGCTGTGCAAGGCGGATTCCCCGCCGACCTTCAGGCTCGCTTACGCAAGCTTGGAGATCTCCTCGCCCTTCTCGAGCTTCTCCTGGATCGTCTTGACGACGCCCATGATGTTGCGCGCAGGGGAGAGGACGAGGGTGACGACCTTGGCCTGGGCCTCTTCCCGCGTCGGGAAGCTGCCGAGCTTCTTCACGCCGTCTTCGCCGTCGTAGTACTCGCCGTCGAAGAGCGCGCCCTTGAGGACGACCTTCTTCTCCGCTTCGGCGACCTTGACGATCTCGCGGGCGACGAGAACAGCGCTCTCCATGCCCGTCAGCAGCGCAGACGGGCCCTTGAGCGCCTTCTCGAGCGACCCAAGCGGGCCGCCGCGGAAACTGCGGCGCGCGAGCGCGTTCTTCACGATGGTGACGCGGATGCCCTTTTCACGGAGCTTCCCGCGCATGTTGGTCGTGGCTTGTCCGTCGAGTCCACGGATCTCGACGACCACGGCACCGGTGACGCCCTCGAATCGACGGCCGTACTCCGATGCAATCATGTCCTTGACTGGCTTGCTCATGATGTGTCCTTTCGGAGGTCGTCAGACGGTGACCTGGACGCCGGGGCTCATGCACGCCGCGATGACGCACTTCTTCACGTAGGTGCCCTTCGCGGCGGCAGGCTTGATCTTCTGGATGTTGGCGATGAACGCCTCGAGGTTCTCGACGAGCTTCTGGTCGGAGAAGCTGAGCTTTCCGATGACTCCGTGGACATTGCCGCCGTTGTCGTTGCGGTACTCCTGCTTGCCGGCCGCGTACTCGCGCACGGCGCCGATCACGTCTGGCGCCACGGTGCCTGCCTTCGGCGAAGGCATGAGGCCCTTCGGGCCGAGCACCTTGCCGAGCTTCGACACCACGCGCATCATGTCGGGGCTCGCGACCGCGACATCGAAGTCCATCCAGCCGCCCTCGATCTTGGCGACGAGATCCTCTGCGCCCGCCTCGACGGCGCCGGCTTCGCGGGCCGCAGCCGCCTTGTCGGACTGGCAGAAGCAGACCACGCGCGCCGACTTTCCGACGCCGTGGGGAAGAGAGATCGATCCACGGATGATCTGGTCCGCCTGCTTCGGGTCGATCCCGAGGTGCATGACGACGTTGACCGTCTGGTCGAACTTGGGGCTCTTGAAGGTGCGGAGCAGGGCAATCGCCTCCGCAGCGCTCATCGGGTTCTTCGGGGTCGCGGCGGTGTTCGCCTTGCGTCGCTTGGAAAGCACTGGCATGGGTTAGCCCTCCACCGTCACGCCCATCGAGCGCGCAGTTCCCGCGACGACTCGCATCGCGGCTTCGATGTTGGTGGTGTTGAGATCCTTCAGCTTCTCTTCGGCGATGGCCTTGACCTGCGCCTTGGTGAGCTTGCCGATCTTCTCGGTGTTCGGACGGCCCGAACCCTTCTCGACCTTGCACGCCGCCGCGATGAGCACCGAGGTGGGCGAGCTCTTGATCTCGAACTCGAAGGTTCGGTCGCTGTAGACCGTGATCACGCAGCCGACGACGCGCCCGTTGAGCGCGCGCGTGGCATCGTTGAACTTCGTGATGAATTGTCCGGGGTTGACGCCGTTGGCGCCGAGGACGGGGCCGATTGGCGGGGCAGGAGTGGCCTTGCCACCCGGTGCCATGATCTTGAACTGCTTTGTGACTTTCTTTGCAGCCATGGTTCCGATGACCTCCCACCGAACTCAAGAGTTCGGGCGCACGCGGCCCTCGCTCCTGCGGACCCTGCGGCGAGTTGACGCGCCGCAGAGGTTCGGTAGTTCGAACGGTTTGAAATGTCGAGCCGAAGATCGTATCGAAAGTCACACCCCGCTGCAAGCGCGAGCAGCGCGTGATTCCGCGTCAGGCGCGAGCGTTCGCGGGGAAGGGGTGTACTGGGGCGGGCTTGGTTATTGGCCCCACGCAGTGAGAATCCGCAGCAGGTCGGATCCATCGACGACGCCGTCGCGGTTGAAGTCGGCGGGCGTGCCGGGCCCCGCCGTTCCCCACGCTGCGAGAAGCATGGTGAGGTCGGACGGCCCCACAGTCCCATCGCCGTCGAGGTCGAGCGCCATGACCGTGCCGCCGTTGGAGTAGGCGGCGGCGGGGATGATCGCCCGAGCCGTGCCTGGACCCGACCAGCGCGCGATCAGTCCGGCGCCGCCGAAGTTCTCGAAGAACTCCACACGGAAGGGGTGCAGCCCCGCCTCGAGCGCGACCTGCCCGAAGCGCTCGACCATGCCGTGCAGGCCGTCGTTGTTCACAACGACCTGGTTCCCGATCAGAAGCCGCGATCCGTCGTCGGACTCGGTCGAGAGCGTCCAGACCCCCGTGGTCGGCACGAGCAGGTAGCCCGTGAACACGGCGGCCACGCTGTCGGCGCGGCCGCTTGCGGAGAAGTTTCCGCCCGTCGAGGGAATGTTGATCGCGCCAAGGACGGCGCTTCCGTACGGCGTCATGGTGCTGAAGTCGGGAAGCAGCTGGGTGTCGCCCAAGAGCGCGTACCACGATGCGCGCGTGCCCGCGGTCGCCCCGTCGACGAAGACGCGCTGGAGGATCGGATTCACCTCGACATACACCGTCGCGGTCGAGAGCGCGCCCGTTCCATCCTTGATGGAGTAGCTGAAGGTGTCCGTTCCCGAGAAGCCGGCGGGCGGCGTGTAGCGGAGATCGGCCGCTGTTCCAGCGAGGAGCGACACGGAGCCGCCTGAGGCCGAGACGGGCGCGAACGACTGGAGCGAAACCGCCGAGCAGTTGACGAACGCATCGTTGACAAGCGGACTGATCTCGACGGGCGTTCCCGTGAGCGTCGTCGCTGCGTCATCGACGGCGCGAACGCCTGCATCGGCGCAGGCCACGTTGCCGAGGTGCGCCTGCATCGACGCGATCGAGAACGGGTGGAGGTTGAGCGCGATGTTCGACATGCCGCCCGGGCAGATGTGGCAGTACGACATGATCGTGCCGCCGAAAGCCTGCGAGCAGTCGTTGGTTCCGCAGCCGTCGGCCTGCGGACTGTGGTCATGCGTGTGCGGCGCGCCGAAGTTGTGGCCGAACTCGTGGGTGACGACCATCGGCTCCCAGTTCGAGTGGCTGTGGTTGATGAGCGGGTAGGGGAAGCCGTAGCCGAGGCCAGAGGAGAGCGCATAGGACCAGTCCGGCCCCGTACATGCCACGCCCAGCCACGCCACGCCGCCGCCGAGCCCGCGCCCCGCGAAGTAGTGGCCGAGATCGCGCTCGACATCGCCCATGTTCGTCGTCCAGTGGTCGCGGTACTGGAAGAGCTGATCGATCATGTCGGGCTCTGTCCAGATGTCTTCGCCCGTCCAGAGGCGGAGATAGCTCACGGGCAGCTTCACGCTCACGTCGCGGTCGTAGACCTGGCTCGCGGCGCCCATGAGAAGAAGCGCATACTGCGACGCCGCGACGGTGTTCCCGCCGTGCGCGCTCATCGTGAACTCGGTGTCGGTGTCGAGCGCGATGCGGAACTCGCGGCACCCCGCGCCGCCCGCGACACCACCGTCGGCGGGCGGGTTCCCCGGGCCGTCGGGGCCGACGAGCGCCGCCGCTCCGCAGGCGAGCCCGTCGAGCGGGCTGTTCGCGAACGCGTCGCGGTGCGCGATCATCGCGGGAAGGCCCGCGTCGCCCGCGGCGCGCGGGCCGCTCGAGATCCACCACGATTCCTCGCCTGCGATCACCATGCCTGCGACGAGGCCCTTCGCTGCGCCCGTGCCGAAGCCGAGATAGACGCGGCTCGACTCGTCGCCGCGGATGCGGCCTTCGTATGCATGCGGCAGCTCGATCGGCGCCATCTGCACGATGGTCTTGCCGCCCACGACCTGCGCCGTCTCGAGGCGGAAGTCGTCGGTCACGAGCGTGGTGCGCACGACCTCGATCGTGACAGGCCCGAGCCTCGGGAGGTCGATCACGAGCGACGCAGCCGGAGCGCCGTTCTCGAGCGCCGCAAACTCGCCCGCATCGAGCGGCCGCTGCAGCGCGCTGTGGGCGGGCCCGTTCGTCTTCAGGACGGGCGTGCGCGGCGCGGTGAGCGAGGTGCGCGTGTACGCCTGCGCGGCGGGCGTGGCCGCCTGCGGGACGGGCTTGGCCGAAGCGCCGTCGAGCACGGCGGGCTGCGAAAGGACGGTTGGCGCGCCCGTAAGGAGGAGCGACGCGGAGACTGCGTGGAGGGTCGCGAGGCCGAGCATGGTGGTCGTGGTCTCTCTGGTTCTCAGTGCATCGCCGCACGCGCGGCGCGCGCCAATCTACGCGGGACTCTGGGCGGGACTCGCCGCGATCGGGAAAGACCTGTGAAATCGTGCGGGTCGGATCATCCCGCGTCCGCGAACAGGCTGGATCCCATCGAGGCGATGCCTGCTTCGCGCTACCCGCGGTCGGCGACCGCGAGCATGGCCATCGCCTCGATCCCGAAGGGGATCGCTGCGTCGTTGAAGTCGTAGGTCGGCTGGTGCAGGTTCGCGGAGGGCCAGCGCCCGTCCTCCATGCCGAGGATGTAGAAGCAGGCGGGGACTCTCTCGGCGTAGAAGGCGAAGTCCTCGCCTCCCATGACGGGCGTGTCCATGTGCTCGAGCCGCTGCGATGGAAGCTCCTCACGCACGATGCGCTCGAACTCGGCCACGCTGGCGTCGTCGTTCCGCGTGACGGGGTAGCCGCGGATGTATCGCGCGACCGCCTCGCATCGGTGCGCGCGGGCGACCTCGCGGGCGATTTCGCCGATGCGCCGCTCGAGGTGGCAGCGGGTCTCCTCGCGCAGCGCGCGCGCCGTTCCCTGAAGCGCTGCGGATGCGGGGATCTGATTGGTCGCTGTGCCGGAATGGAATGTCGTCACGCTGACGACCGCCGCATCGAGCGGGTCGATCTCGCGCGACACGATCCCCTGAAGCGCGCTGACGATGGCGCTCGCCGCGAGAATCGGATCGCGCCCCTGATGCGGCCACGCCGCGTGCGCGGCCTGCCCGCAGACCTCGATCTCGAAGCGGTCGCTCGAGGCAAACAGCGATCCGCGCCGCGTCTGCAGCGCGCCGAGCGCGACGCCGGGGAAGTTGTGAAGGCCGTAGATCCTGCGCACGGCGGGGCCTTCGGGCCGCGCATCGAGCGCACCGTCCTCGACCATGCGTCGCCCGCCCGCGCCACCTTCCTCCGCAGGCTGAAACAGGAAGCGCACCGCGTTCGGGAGCGCCGTTTCCCGCGCGAGCCGCGCGAGGACGCGCGCGGCGCCGACGAGGATCGCCGTATGCCCGTCGTGACCGCAGGCGTGCATGCGGCCGTCGGTGCGCGACTTCCACTCGGGGTCGCCCTCCTCAACGATCGGAAGGCCGTCGATGTCGGTGCGGAGCGCGACCGCGGTGCTGCTTGCGCCTGCGAGAAAGGCGAGCGTGCCCGTCCCGCCCGCAAGGCCATCCACATGCGCGATGCCTGCGGAATCGAGCTCCGCCCGGATGCGCGCGGCGGTGCGGACCTCTTCGTAGCAGATCTCGGGATGCGTGTGGAGCGCGCGGCGGAGCGCGACCGCGCGAGGCGCCTCTTCCGCGACGAGCTGGCTGATTCGAGCACGGAGCGCTGCGAGCGGCGTGGACACCATGGCGCGATGGTAGCGGGTGCCCGGTCAGCACTTCAACCTAGGTCAAATCTTCAACATCGGTCAAATCTTCAACATCGGTCAGCTCTTCAACCTGGAGAGCCCGATCGCCTCGCGACCCTCGTTGATCTTGGCGAACGCGTGGCGCTCGTGTCGGATCAGGCGGGTCAGCTGGCTCATGGTCACGCCGAGGAGGCCCGCTGCGCCCGCCACGTCGAACCTGCGCGCGACGACCACATCGAGCGCCTCCGCGAGGAGCGCGGGATAGTCCGCATGCTCCGGATTGACGGGCAGCTTCTCGCCTTGGCGGCGCCGCTTCCACAGTTCGCTCGGCTGGTGCTGGTCGCGGCTCGTCGGCGTTCGCACCTTGCAGGCGAGCTTGAGGCGCAGGCGGAAGATCGCCATGCTCCTGTTCTGCGCCTGGCTGCGCCGCTCGGTCGCGTGCGACTCGAGCTCGGTCGCGATGTGACGCACCCGCACAGCCGTGTCTACCTTGTTGCGATGCTGGCCTCCCGGGCCACCGACGCGGCCCGTGACGAGCTCGCACTGCGCAAGAAGCGCATCATCCTCGAGCGTCGCCGGATGCGGCGGATCGACCAGGATCGAGCGTTCATCGATGAAGGGGGGGCGGTAGGCCATGTCGGAACCGTGCTTCGGTGTCGGGCACGCGCCGCAGAAGCGCGGACGCCACATTCTCTACCATGTTCCGCGATGGAGTGCATCCTCGGCATCGAGAGTTCCTGCGACGAGACCGCCGCGGCGGTCGTCGACAGCGCCATGCGCGTGCGCGCGAGCGTCGTCGCGTCGCAGCACGAACTGCATGCCGAGTATGGCGGCGTCGTGCCCGAGATCGCGAGCCGCGCGCATCTCGAGCGGATCCTTCCCGTCATCGACCGCGCGCTGCGCGAGGCGGGCGTCGAGCGCGGCGCGATCGCGGCGGTGGCGGCGGGAGTCCGACCTGGCTTGATCGGGAGCATTCTCGTCGGCGCGAGCGCCGCGAAGGGGCTCGCATGGGCGCTCGGACGGCCCTTCTACGCGGTCGACCATGTCGCGGCGCATCTCGATGCGGGGCTCCTGCGCGCGGCCGATGCAGGCGTCGACGGGCCCACGGCGCCGGCAGGGCCAGCGCTCGGCCTCGTGGTTTCGGGAGGGCACACGAGCCTCTTCGCGCTCGCGACGGACGGCTCCGTCGAACTCCTCGGGCGAACCATCGACGATGCGGTCGGCGAGGCGCTCGACAAGGCGGCCGCCATGCTCGGGCTGCCGCATCCGGGTGGACCGAACCTCGAGCGCCTCGCGCGCGGAGGGGACGCGGATTTCCTGCGTTTCCCCGTGCCGCGGCTTCCTTCGCCGCTCGACTTCTCGCTTTCAGGCCTGAAGACGAAGCTCCTCTACGAGGTGCGCGGCGTTCCGCAGGGGCGCGGTCGGTCGGCGAGCTTCACGCGGTCGTGGGAGTCGCTTTCCGACGCTCGGCGCGCAGACCTCGCGGCCAGCTTCCAGAAGGCGGCCTTCGCACAGGTGCTCGATCGTCTCGGCCGTGCAGCCGACGCCGTCAAGCCCGTTGCGCTTCTCGTCGGAGGCGGCGTCGTCGCGAACGAGGTCCTGCGCGCGGACCTCGCCGGGTGGTGCGAGGCGCGAGCGATCCGGCTTGTCGTGCCCGATCGCGCCTACTGCGGCGACAACGCGGCCATGATCGCGGGCCACGCCGTCAGGCGGCGCGGCCGCGGTGAACCAGGCGACAGCCTCGCGACGCCAGCGGAGGCTGTGTCCCTTCTTGCGCGGGGCGTGCGCCCCGTCCGCGGCGCCCGCGTACAGTGAGCGTTCCCGCGAACTCCGCTCCATGAACACGAATCCCAGAGAAGGCTCAAGCGACGGGCTCGGCGTGCAGGCCGAGCGCGCCATCCTCGTCGGCGTGCGCGTGCGCGGCTCGCGCATGGACCATCTCGATCCGCTGGGCGAACTGCGCGCCCTCGCGGAGACCGCGGGCGCGGTCGCGGTCGGCGAGCTCATGCAGAACCGCGAGGCCCCGACGGGAAGGACCTACCTCGGGAAGGGCAAGGTCGCGGAGCTCGCGGCGATGGTCGCGGAGCTCGAGGCGCGCATCGTGATCTTCGACAACGAGCTCGCGCCGTCGCAGATCCAGGAGCTCGAGAAGGAAGTCAAGGTCAAGGTCATCGACCGCAGCGAGCTCATCCTCGACATCTTCGCGAACCGCGCCACGACCCGCGAGGCGCAGCTTCAGGTCGAGATCGCGCAGCTTGAGTACACGGCGCCGCGCTTGCGCGCGATGTGGTCGCACCTCGGGCAGGTGACGGGTGGCGCACCCGTCGGCGTCGGCACGCGCGGTCCGGGCGAACAGCAGCTCGAGATCGACCGCCGCATCGTGTCGCGCAGGCTCGTCGCCCTGAGGCGCGAGCTCGACGAGGTGCTCGTCCGCAAGCGCCGCGAGGTCGCGGAGCGCCGCGCAGAGCACTTCACGGTGGGGATCGTCGGCTATACGAACGCCGGGAAGAGCACGCTCTTCAACGCGCTCACGCGCGGCGGCGCCTATGCGGCCGACAAGCTCTTCGCCACGCTCATGACGCGCGTCGAGCGGTGGCCCGTGGGCGGCGCGAACGCGGTCCTTCTCTCGGACACCGTCGGGTTCATCCGCGATCTTCCGCACCACCTCGTCGCGAGCTTCCGAGCCACGCTCGAGGACGCCGTGCACGCGCATGCGCTCCTCATCGTCCTCGATGCGAGCGACCGCCTCGCGCCCGCCCAGCTCGAGACGGTGCGCGGCGTCCTCGACGAGATCGGCGCGAACACGCAGCCTCGGCTCCTTCTTCTCAACAAGACCGACCGGATCGACGGGCTTCCCGCCGACGAGCGCGCATCGCTTCGCACGGTCGAGGAGTGGCGCGAGCGCGAGCCCGACGCGCTTGCGATCAGCGCGCGCGACGGCACGGGTTTCGACGAGCTTCGCGCACGCATCCTGGCGCTCCTCACGGGCGGCGTGCGTCGCCGCGCGCTCACGGTTCCGCTTGCGTCTGCTCGCCTCATCGACGCGATCGAGAAGCGTTGCGCCGTCGAGGAGCGTGCCTACGGCGAGGACTCCGTCACGCTCGTCTGCGAGATCGGCGACAGGCAGATCGAGGCGCTCTTCCCGTTGGGCGAGCCGTTCCTCGTCGACGGAGAAGATCCGCGCCCGAAGCGCGGGCCATGGGGCGCGCATGGCGGCAAGCGCCGCGCACCGCACCTGGTGGACCTTGCGGATCCCGCGGCGACCGACCCGCACGAGGCGTAGGGCCGCCTCGCGTGCGTTACGCGAACACCTCTCGCGCCAGCTGCGATGCGCGCACGGCGTTTGCCGCGCGCGGGACGGGTTCGCGCACGAAGAGGAGCGGCTCGGCACGGTGCTCGAGCGGCCAGTATGCCGCAAGGCGGGACTGGTTTCGCATCGATCCGGCCCAGAAGCCGTCGCCGCCGCGGCCATAGGCCATCAGCTCGCCCACGCGCGGGCGCTTGTCCCAGCGCTCGATGTGCGACCCGAGAAGCGCGGTCGTGAAGGCTTCGAAGGCTCCTGGGCTTCCCGCGACGACGATGATGTTCTCGACGCGCGGCATGAACTGCGCGAAGGCCTTGCGCAGGGTGTGCTGGAACCTCGGCACGTGGTCGTCGAACGCGGTCGAGAGGTCGGCGACAAGCTCGATTGCACGGCCCGTCGACGGCGCAAGCGCACGCAGCCGCGCAGCGGGCAGGCCTTCGCCGTCGCGCAGGAGGACCTCGTCCCCGACGGACGCCTGCTCGACGAAGTCGAATGCGAGATCAAGCGCCGTATGGAACGCGCGTCCGCGCAGGTTCCTCGAGAGCGACAGCGCGACGACAAGCGGACGCCGCACCGTCTCGAGCGTGCGCCACGATTGCGGTATCGCGATGCTCGCGTCGCGCAGCGTGGGCTTCGGCGCGCGCTTGACATGGACGCAGAGCTCCGCGTCGCCGCGCCGCGCGCGGAAGTCAGCGCGTTTCCCTGCGGGGGTCTCCGCTTCATGCTCGATGGTGCAGCCGGCCCCGAGGAGCCGCTCCGCCACGAGGAGCTCCGCGCACGCAGACCTGATGCGGTCGGACTCCGCGTCCGAGCAAGGGCCCTCCGCGAGCAGCGTCTCCATGTCGGCAATCACTCGCCTGAATCGGCGAAGCAGGCGCTGGTCCGCAAGCGCGCTCCACTGCGCCTCCGCGGCGGCGAAGCGCTTGGCAAGCCCAAGGACGAGCGGCGCAAGCGGGGCCTCGGCCGTGGTACGGGGAGCGGACCGCTCGCCGTTCGAGTGGGGGGCTTTGCGGGCCATGGTGCGTTTATCGGCGTTTCCTGCGGTTCACGCAAGGCCGCGCGGGCGTGGAATGTGCGTCGTAGCGGCTGCGCGGGCGCCAGGGGACCGCTTTGCGCGATCTTGACGGCCACGGACGGTGCGCGGGTTCGATCCCGCCGAAGTCCGTCGCAGAAGGAGTGTGCAACAATGCGGATCGGAGAAATGCTCGTCCGTATGCGGATCCTCAGCGTGGAGCAGGTCGATGCTGTGCTCGCCGAGCAGGCGAGCACGCACGAACCGTTCGGCGTCGTGGCGGAGCGCCTCTACGAGGTGCCTTCGGACGCGATCGAGCGCGCGTGGATCGAGCAGACACAGGAGCGCGCCACGGAGTTCGACGCCGCGCGCGGCGTCGAGGAGGGCGCGCAGGAGATCGTCGTCCGACGCCAGGCGTGGCAGTTCGGGATCGTGCCGCTCCGTCTCGACGACGGCTATCTCGTTGCCGCGACGAGCCGCAGACTCCTGCCGCGCGCGGTTCGGTTCGCGACGCGGGTGCTGGGCCTGCCCGTGAACTTCGAGATCACCGACGACGAGACGCTCGCGCGGCTTCTCGCGATGCAATACCCGATGCGCGGCATGGACCACACCACCCTCGGGGGAAACCCGCTCGAAGCGTTCCTGAAGCGGGATGCCGCATAGGTTCCGCGCCACTTGACACCGTGCCCGCGCACGCTACGCTTCCGATGCACTCCGCCTGCGGAGAGGCCAACTTAGCTCAGTTGGTAGAGCATCGCATTGAAAATGCGAGTGTCCCCGGTTCAAGTCCGGGAGTTGGCATGAGAACCAGGTCCGCTACGCGGGCCTGGTTCGTTTTTCGGCCTGGTTCGTTTTTCGGCCTGGTTCGTTCATCGCGACGGTCGGTGTTCAGGCCAACTCGCCCTCGGTGATCTTCCCGGCGATCTTCCCGACTCACGCCAGCTGCTCGCCGACGAGCCGCAGCGGAATGGGCTTTCCGAGGTGCTCACGGCGGATGGCAAGGCGCCCTTCGGCGCGTTCGCGCTCGAGCGTGCCGAGCAGATCCTCGACGAGCCACAGGCGAATCGGCCTCGAGCCGTCGTAGCGGACGAGACCGCCCGTGCCAGCGCGCGAAAGGCGCTCGAGCGAGGTCCAGTAGCGGCGCGTCCAGGTCAGCGCCAGCGTCTCGGGAAGCCGCGAGAACGCGGCGCGCGTCATCGAGGGCTCGGCGAAAATCCACAGTTCGTTCCACGCGTTCGCGCGACCGAGGCAGCAGGCGGCCGCGACGGAGAGATCTGCGATGCAGGCGACGGGCTTCAGGTAGTTGCCGCGCGCGATCTGAGGTGCGCAGAGCGCGTGCGCATGGTCGAGCAGGTCGTCTGCGGAGACGCGATAGCGCGTGGCGTAGGTCGCCGCCTCGCGGTAGAACGCACGGAGGATCTGCGCGCGATACGCGCTCCACTCGCGTGTAAGCAGCGGCTCGGGCCGCGCGTCGTTCCGCTGCGATTTCCCGCGTTGCGCGCCATCATCGGCGCAGCGCTTCCGCGAGGTGCGTGAAGTTCCGCTTCGTCGCTCGACGCGTGCGCCAACCTCTCGCGCGCACGGCTCTCCATGTCGATCGTTGTTCATCAATCGGTCCCTGCGCGCCGCAGTCGTTCGGCGCGGGTCGCAATGTAGCGGCTCGCCGCAGACGCGAGCGCGCATCGCGGGCAATCTGCCGAAATCGTCGTGCGTGGGTCGGCGCGCGATTCTCAGACGCCGCGCGCCTCGATCGCGCCGAGCAGCGAACCCCGCGTGTCGCGCAGCGCGCCGAACCTCGCGCGCCAGTCGTCGAACGCGGCGCGATCGAAGGGAAGCGTCACGCATCGCACTTCATCGCCCGCCTCATCGACGCGCTCGCCGAGCGAAGTTATCCCTACGGAGCCGCCCGCGTACTGGTGCGCAGGGTCCCTCCCCGTGCGATTCGCTGCGATAAGGCACGCTTGGTTCTCGATCGCACGGGCGAGGAGAAGTGCGCGCCAGTGCTCGTGCCGAACGGCGGGCCACGAGGAGCCGACGGCGAAGACCTCCGCACCCTCAAGCGCCGCGAGCCTCCACAGTTCAGGGAAGCGAAGGTCGTAACAGATGAGGGGACAGACCTTTGTCGCCCCCGTGTCGACCACCACGATGTCCGAGCCCGCGACGAATGCGGCGCGCTCGCTCGGGAAGAGGAAGTTCTTGCGGTAGACGGCGCGGATGTCGCCATCGGGTGCAGCGACCGCCATGCTGTTGGCGATGCCGCCGTCGGGCGTGTGTTCTCCAAAGCCCGCCTGCAGCCACACTTGCCGTGCGCGTGCGGTCGCCGCGATCCACTCGAGCGACCCGCGGACGACCTCGAGGTGCGCGCGATCCGATGTCCAGGCAGTCTCGCACATCTCAGGCGCCACGACATAGTCGCCCTGCGCGATGGATCCGGCCGCGAGGTGCTCGTCGAGCATCGCCTCGATACGCCGACGGTTGCCCGCGACATCCTGCCAGACAGGGTCCGTTTGCAGAGCGTGGAAGCGCATGGCGGAAGCGTACCGCGAACGCTCAAGCACCTCATTCACGCCAGAGGGAGCGGCCGCAGCCGCGACCGCTCAAACCACCTCATGCACGCCAAAGGGAGCGGCCGCAGCCGCGACCGCCCAAACCACCTCATGCACGCCAAAGGGAGCGGCCGCAGCCGCGACCGCTCAAACCACGCGAGCGGCCGCAACCGCGACCGCTCAAACCACCTCATGCACGCCAAAGGGAGCGGCCGCAGCCGCGACCGCTCAAACCACGCGAGCGGCCGCAGCCGCGACCGCTCAAACGAAGGGAGACCAACGGGGATCGAACCCGCGACAGCCGAAACCACAATCCGGTGCTCTACCAACTGAGCTATGGTCTCCGTAAGAGCGCAAACAATAGCGCAGAGCGGGTTTTCGGTCAATGGCTCCGACAGCGGGAGCGGCGGGGGATGTGCTACCATCTAACCCTTTGACCGTCGCCTTTCCGACCTGTCTTGCAGGCGGAGGGCGGCATCGGTCGAGAAGGAAGCCCCGCGCCCGCTCTGGGCGGGCAGGCATGCGACCGACCAGCCACGCACCCAACCCAACCCTACCGACATGGCACTTTCCACGCTTCCCGTCGACTTCGGCTCCGCCTCCGTTCACGCGAACCTCGCGACCGCCCGCTTGATCGAGCTTGCGCTCGCGCGCGGCGAGGGCCAGCTCGCCTCGAACGGCGCCCTCCAGTGCGACACGGGCGAGCGCACGGGCCGCAGCCCGGACGACAAGTACCTCGAGGACACCGCGGGGATCCACGGCAACATCAACTGGGGCAAGGTCAACCAGCCGATCTCGCCTGAGAACTTCGAGAAGCTGAAGGCCGCCGCGCTCAAGCACCTCTCGTCGAAGAGCGACCTCTTCCGCTTCGACGGCTACGCGGGCGCCGACCCGAAGTTCCGCCTCAAGGTCAGCGTCTTCACCGAGAAGGCGTGGCACTCGCTCTTCGCGAAGACGCTCTTCATCAATGTGCCCGAGGCGGAGATGCCAGCCTTCAAGGCCGACTGGACGATCATCAACGCCTGCGGCATGAAGATCACGAACCCCGCGGAGTTCGGCCTCAAGACCCACATCGGCATCGCCCAGAGCCTCGAGAAGAAGACGGTGATCATCGTCGGCACCGAGTACGCGGGCGAGATGAAGAAGTCGATCTTCTACGCGATGAACTACGACCTGCCCGACATGGGGGTCTTCCCGATGCACTGCTCGTGCAATGTCGACCGCAAGGATCCGTCGAATGTGGCGCTCTTCTTCGGCCTCTCGGGCACGGGGAAGACCACGCTCTCTGCTGATCCGAACCGCGATCTCGTCGGCGACGACGAGCACGGCTGGTCCGACTCGGGCGTCTTCAATGTCGAGGGCGGCTGCTACGCGAAGTGCATCAAACTCTCGAAGGAGGGCGAGCCCGAGATCTGGAACGCGATCCGCTTCGGCTCGGTCCTTGAGAACGTCGTGATCGACCCCGTCACGCGCATTCCCGACTACGACAGCGCAAAGAAGGCTGAGAACACGCGCGTCACCTACCCCGTGTCGTTCATCGCCAACGCGAAGATCCCCTCGGTCGCGGGTCACCCGAAGAACGTCGTCTTCCTCTCGGCCGACGCGTTCGGCGTGCTGCCCCCAGTCTCGAAGCTCTCGCCCGAGCAGGCGATGTACTACTTCCTGAACGGCTACACCTCGAAGCTCGCCGGCACCGAGGCTGGCGTGAAGGAGCCGCAGCCGAACTTCTCGCCGTGCTTCGGCGGGCCGTTCCTTCCGCGCGCCCCGATGGTCTACGCGGAGATGCTCGCCGAGCGCATCAAGAAGCACGGCGCCAATGTGTGGCTCCTGAACACTGGCTGGACGGGCGGCCCGTACGGCGTCGGTCACCGCTTCAAGCTCGCGTACACGCGCACGTTCGTCACGCGCATCCTCGACGGGTCGCTCGCGAAGGCGTCGTTCGAGACGCACCCGATCTTCGGCCTCTCGATGCCGACCGCGGTCGAGGGCGTGCCGAGCGAAGTGCTCAACCCGCGCAACACCTGGGCAGACCGGGCCGCGTACGACGCGAAGGCGACCGAACTTGCGATGAAGTTCCGCGAGAACGAATCGAAGTTCAAGATGTCCGACGCGGTGAAGGCCGCTGGTCCGCGGGTCTCCGCGGCGGCGCCCGTTGCGGTCGGCTGAACGCGGCCGCGCGCTTCCCACTGAAGAGTCTCACGCGAGGAGCATCCTTCCATGGCGATCAAGTACTTCGAGCTCGACGCAGACGGCGCCCCGGGGCTCCTCGGCCGAACGCTCCGCGAGTTCGGCCAGCAGGTCCATCAGGTGGACGCGCGCAACGCAGCGACCATGCCCGTCGATCTCGACGAGGTGCACGGCGTCGTCGTCTCGGGTGGAGGCAACTCGGTCGGCCCGTCGACGGGCGCCATCGAGGCGTTCGTGCGCGACGCGGTTGCGCGCGAGATTCCAATCCTCGGGATCGGCGCAGGATCGCGTCTGGTGGCGCGTGCGCTCGGCGGCGAGGTCGCAGCGTGCAGCGAGCGCGGCATCGTCGGCGTGAAGCTGAACGCAGTCGGCCGTGAGGAACCGCTCTTCGCGGGGCAGCGTTGGACGAGCGAGCAGGCGGTGTGGAACGACGAGTGCGTGTCGAAGCTTCCCGACGGCGCGCGCGCGTTCGGCTCGACGCCCGGCTCGAAGCTTGCGGCGTGGGGCCTCGGCCCGTGGGTTGTCGGCATCGACTGGCACCCCGAGTGGGACGCAAAGGAGATCGCCGAGTCGGCCAAGGCCGCAGGTCCCGTGAGTTCCGCCACCATCGACTCGATCGAGCGGCTCGGGCGCCTCTTCGCCGAGCGCGTCAGCCTGATCCTGATGCCCGTCGACCGGATGGTCTCCGGCCGCGCGCGCGATGTGCGGCATTGATTGAGCGCTCGCAACCTGCTTCGCAACTTGCTCGCTCTGGCGCTACAGCCGCCTGAAGGCGGCCTTTGGAGCGTCGAGGAGCGCTCGCAACCTGCTTCGCAACTTGCTCGCTCTGGCGCTACAGCC